>ERZ773225.327-NODE-327-length-73361-cov-5.992988_pt1 | contig 73361 bp, 87 predicted proteins | sample MGYA00580993_ERZ773225 | MGnify/ENA primary metagenome ERZ773225 (study PRJEB29015, sample SAMEA2737748) | human gut metagenome | biome: human gut; feature: human-associated habitat; material: faeces | place: China | collected 2012 ...
AGCCCTTGATGCCGCTTGATATCGATTTCGTGTCTAACTTTTTGGGTTCAGATCATAGTCACTTCCTATTCTTTAATCACGCATTTCATGTTAATATACCACAAAAGCCCATGTTTTCAACATGCAAAAACGCATATTCTGGTTTTGTGTGTTAAAACCACCTTTCCCATTCTCTCTGGCGTTCCTTTCTGCGCCACACGCCGCGCTTGCTGCCCTTCACTGGGTCGAAGCCGACTATGCACAGCCGCAACTGTTTGCTTATTGATACCGTGCCGCGCACTCCGTCCCACTGCACGATTATCTCTCCGGTGTTTCGCACATGACCCACAATCGTGCCAGTGTGTGTGCTATCGTTCGCCAATGCAATTCGTGTGCCTTGATACATATCTCGCTCCTCCCTGCAACATATAAAAAGAACCGCTATCTGCGGTTCCTAATCCTTAGCACGCTCGACACACCGAGCCGCCATTACTTCTGATTATTATTTCCCCGTACTCAGAATCGTATGGTTCGTTTGCGTTCTTGGTACAACCGAATGCTCGCCAGAGTATGTCGCCATTTTCCTTGCCAGGCTGTTCGTCCATTTGCGGCAAATCGTCTGGGGATTCATTTGTTACCAGCAGATACGTAAACCTTTCCTTGCGCTCTTCATCTTTCATCTTATAACAGTCATGTATAAAGAACCAGACTACTGCGTCATTTCCAAATTCTGCTTCCACATTATGTATCGCCTCTTGCGCCTCTGGAACCAGTCCTGATTCCCTAAATCTGAGCACGGGAACACCTATTGAATAACTATCCGGATCGTCCTCTACTGTGAACATTGAATACCCGCCTAAAAGCGTAACAAACATTCCCAACTGCCCCATATATCGGAATCCCTTTTCGATGTTTTCCATGTTAATCCTCCCCTAATTCATCCCGTAATGCCTGCGCAAAAGCCCAATCATAGTCCTTTGCCGACAGGTTACATATCTCTTTGATTTCCTCTGCCTCGATACCTATGTAGCAAAGCGTTATGGCCTCGTTGCTATGCCCCAGTTCCTTACAGAGCATCGACAGCGCCCTATACCCACGTTCTTGACTCAGATGTTGTGCCTGCGTGTAGAAGCGATAAGCGTATGTCTTGCGCATGGTGTGACTGCCATACAGCAGCGGATTCCACCCCAGCCGTTCTGCCGCCGGAACGATTATGTCATCGTTGAGCGTTTTGCGGGTCAAGCATCCTCCCTTCTGCGAACCGAATAGGAAATCATCGCTCTCCAGATGCATATCATCCGTGTACTGGGCGACCATCGCCGCCACCTCGTCGCTTATCTTCAGTTCCCTGCCCTTGCCAGTTTTCTGCTCGATGACATACACCGTATCCTTGGGGCTGCTGTCCTTGCCAATGAACTGCCCGGCCTTGAGCTGCACCAAATCCCCGCCGCGCAAGCCAACGTTACACCCAAGCCGGAACAAAACCAGATTCCTGTACGCGAGACGCCTGCGCTTGGTGTCCTGCAAAGAGTGTTCCATGGCGGTTATCTCGGCCATTGTTTTGAGCGGAACCTTTGTGTGCTTAGTCAGCGGCGCGTACTGTTGCTTGGTGCTGCGCAACTGCGGCCTTAACGCTTTGCCGCAATGTGAGCAGAAATTCGCCGTGCCTTCGTTTTCCTCCCCGCACTTGGCGCAGATGAGTATGTACGGCGTTTCCACCACTCGCGGCTTGAATTGTAGTAAGTTACTTGGCATTCTTTAATACCCCTTGCTGTCTTAATGAGTGGTCTACCTCAGTCCAAAAGTCGAATCCCGAATCCAAAGTAGATTCACATGCTTTATTGACATCCTCGTCTATTTGCTCCATTATGCCGTACAGTTGGTCTTCCTCATCTATCTCCATGCGGCCAGTACCTTCAAGAAAACCAAGATAATTTGCCACGCTTATGAGCGAGTGAGTATCCATATGGTATTTCATTTATGCCCTCCATGCTACCGCTAATTCTCTTGCTTGTTCTCGCTTGTTTGCCGCCAGCAACGACACCATTATGCTCATCATCTGCTCCGGCGTTAGCTCATACAACTCTTGCTTGTCCTCCACTTTCCTGCGAATATACTCATCGGAACTGTAATCATATTCCCGTGGCGCGGCGTTGCGCATCATAAAGAAGGTTTCGCGCAGGGTGTTTTCATCATATATATTGCCCGTGGCAGAGCTGACGTACAGTTTCATATGCCCTCCTTAATCGCCTATGGCATAAAACCCATCAATGTGCTTCCTACCATCCCATACACCATCTATTTCCCGAACAGCTTCATCCAAGTACCTATCGATAAGCGTGTCTACATCATATATGTCACGAGAATCATCCTCACTTTGAATCCATGTTTCGTATTCTTCCTGAGCCCTACGCATGGCCGTTCTGAATGCCTCAACGGTCTTATCTTCGCTAACGCTATCTGGTGTTGCTATCCGGACAATATCGTCTTTCTTTATACTACAGTTACAGTAGTGTATCTCAAATATATATTCCTTCATGTCTCCTCCAATGTGCCATTCTTGCTTGTGCAGTTCTGTATGTACTGCTCAAAGGTGTAATCATATTCTTCCGGCTGCTCCCGCTTGAGCTGTTCAAGCTCCTGCCGCAGTTCCTTTTCGGTCACAAACCGCATCGCCTCTGTATCAATGAAAATATTCATCTGCCATCTCCTTGAACCCCGCCATAACAAAGTCATCGTATGTCAGCCCGAACCCGTTTTCATCCGTCAGCGTATCCATGATGTCGCTGTCATTCCAGAGCCAGTCTCTGCCTACGCTTATGGCGGAATCTATGAGCAGCTTTAAGGCGGATATGTATTCGTTGTCGGTCATTTACTGTTCCTCCCACACCAACTTGTCAATAGTAAGCTCACCTTTACTGGAGCCTATTTCAAAGTCGCGTACTATCATACAACAATCTGCCATGTCGTAATCCTCACCGCCCATCTCCTCGTCTATATCGCTGTATTCCTCACCTATGCGTTTAAGTGAGTAATCATCGCACTCGTGGCAGAAATTGGTTATAAATACCACATCGTCAAAGTGGTACCACTTGATGCTGTACCACACGAACGATACATATTCATCATGGTCAACTATCTTCGCCGCCGATAGAGTTTTGTATGCGCTATCGCATTCTACTTTCGCTTTTCTAACCAATTCGACTGCATCTTCCTTGCGCAACGTCAGCGCCACATCACTGTAATAACCCATTATTCTTCCTCCTCAGATGCCAATACTTCTATCAACGTTTCCAGTATCTCCCAATCCGCAAAACCTTTATCTTGACACCAATTTACAATATCTTTGATAAGGTCTACCGTCATTGTTCTTCCTCCCAAGCATCAAGATTCTCAATCGGTATCTGCTCTGTTACTTCATCCTGCAAAGCGTCGCTGTACACATCCAGCACCACCCGGCCACTGTCTTCATACACTTCGAGCTTTGCCACCGCCATACTGTTGCCGAACTCCGGCCTATCAATTTCCAACCAGATGCCGGGATAGTTCGGGTCATCGCAAAGCTTCGCAATTAGCGTGCCCTGACTCGTTTCTATTTTGATTTTTGTATCATTGCTTATGACCTTTACCATTACTTTTTCTCCTCAGTTAGATAACAGCGTCAGTTTTGATTTCGTCGCATGTGATTATGATATCTCTCGTGCCATTATTATCCCATATTTCCATCCAATCATATGGTTCACCAATGGCATCTCTCAAATCATCGCTTCGCAGCAAGTCCCGACAAAACAATGCCTCTGCCTGTATCTCCTGAAGCGTACCGGATTGCCATTCATCATATCTGTCTTGATCTTTGTTGTATGCCATTAAGTGAAACATTGTTTTTCCTCCTCAGTTAGATAACAGCGTCAGTATCACGATAACGATAATCCATGCAATCAGTCGTTTGGGATAAAATTCAAAATACATAGTTATACCTCCTCAGATGCCACCAGAGCCTCAAATAGCCCCTCTGCGGCGTTTTTATTATTTTGTAGATAGATTGGTTGTGTAAGATACAGAATTGCTCATAACGTGTATTTGGAGCCGATATAAGAATTGCTTATTTCTGTAGCTCCCACACATGCAGCTCCTGCCATGTCATCACCAGCCAGCCGCCGCAAACCCTGACAATGGGTTCATTGCCGTGACAGGCTTCTTCCGCTTCCTTGCGGGTATCGTACTGTGTCATTCCGTTTCCTTCTTCTCAAGGTTACAAAAGAAATCATCTTCCGAAAACATCATACCGTCATAATACTCAAACAGTGCTTCATCAGGGATGTCATCTGGGTCTGGCAAAAGCGCTGGATACTCAGTGTCATTCTCCAACACCATCAGATAACTCAGTTTCAGCTCATCCAGTTCATCGCGGGTCAGGTCTTGTATTACTCGATACATTCTTTTTCTCCTTCGCATAGCATATCTGTACTCATTAAATACATTCCGTTCCTCCTGTCGCTTTAATATTTGCCCTTTATGGGCGGGGAATTAACGATTCAATATCAAATGCAGAAGCCCAGCGCCACGCCATACGAGTCCAAGGCATAGCTATAGCTCGCGAATCCAGAAGTGTCGACCACACAAAAGAAGCGGGAGTCACCGAAATACGCGGAACGCAACCAAGCCGAACAAGCGGAGCCCTTCTTGCCAAAAGTAATTCTATCCCTGCGCGTTGCGAACGCCTCATACCGCTTACCATCTTCAGCAGGCGAATAAATAGCACTGCCAAACATTTCGCTTTCAGAAAACACCCATAGTTTGCGACACATAACTTTAATACTACCATTATGCATTACATATTCTTTCGACACTGTACGCACATAAGGCAATATTGACTCAGGAATCCAACTCTGGGGCGATTTTATAAGAAATTTATCCAATTCAGAGGCAGCAAATCCATCAGGACAAGAACCGGGATCTATGCGACTCTTTTTTATATGATCCACCTGCCTCAGCGTAATAGTGTTATACTTTCCGGTTAAAGCGTCTATATCGTGACCTATGCCCACAATCTCAAATGTAATACCATCCACTACAATGGTATCATGTACATTATAGTAAGCTTCTGCTTCTCCCGCTTTAGAAATGCGGGACATCTTTGCTATTTCACTTTCAACAGGCGTTATGCCAAGTTGCCGCATCTGCTCGTCAGTCAATTTCGTTTTCTTACCATTGATACAAAGATAATTTTCAAACATAGTTCGGTTCCTTTCTAATTTAGTATTCGCCCGGCCAAAGCTCGCGTATTGCACCAGTCAGGCGCTTAGTTGCTTTTGCCGCGTCCCGCAGCCCCTTCATTGTAATACCATAAGTGTTTGTCATAGTTCAGACCTCCTCTATTGTTATCTTGAACCTGTGAACTGAATCCTCTCCAATATCAACATATACCACATTATCATCCGTACTACTTGGGTAGGCACAGAATCCCTCGCAAGTTAGCTGTTCGCCATAACGCTCGTGGAATCCATCCACCAACAGGCTGTCCTCGCCCCAAAAGTCTTGGTACAACCCACTTTGAATTGCGTCTTTAATGTAGCTTATCATTTTAATTCCTCCTGCGTTCTCAATGCGCACCATGCGAACCAATCCAACTTCGACACTAACGCTCGTGCTCTTTCTACAAATGTTGTTATAGCCTGTAGTTTTTCATCCGAATATGCGCCCCAATAAAATGATGGGACACCATTCTTATAAACATAATTCCACACCACAAACGGGGCGGGATCGTTTTTGATGCCAGACCGCATACCTATTGCAACGCCCGCATCGCCAATTTCATGGAAAATCTTGATTTCATAGCCCTCGTTAATATGACCTGTGTGTATCATTTACCGTTCCTCCTACAAACGAACTCTTGTAAACACGCCCTCCTTCTTTTGAGGGCTCCAAGTCAGTCTCCAATACTGAATGCCTCGGGGTCTACTGTCTACGGTACCATTTTCTATTTTGCATTCGATTACGCCGCTCTCGTGAAACGTTATCAATTTGTCATGCTCATAGTTCTCACGCACAGCATTATCATAGTTACACAATGCATAGTAAATATCGCTTGCATAGTTCTCGCATAATCGCCCTGCAATCTGCACCATCCGTGACATGATACTTGATATATTGTCGTTTACGCTTTTAGTTGTGTACCTATTGTTCATACCGTAGGGGTATATTGTATATGCCATTTATTGCTCCTCCTTAACTAATCTTATATTTTGGTATTGACCGCATCCCATCGTATCCCCACAGCACCACGTCCTCCGGGTCAACGCCCTCGGCCTCCGCTATTTCCTTGCGTGTATTGTCATAAACGTAGAAACTATATCCACATACATTCTCGGCGCACTCCGGCACAGTATCTTCATCATGCACTATCCATTCCGCGCCGGTGTTGAAGAACTCCGTTTCGAGGCAGTGAACCGCTTCGTCATTGTACAGGTCGGTCGGATAGATGAAGTAAATCCAATCGCTTTGACAAGAGCCGCGCAGGGGTTTATAGTCATATTCCTTGCCCAGCATCAAGGTTAGGCCCATACAGATTCCCCACTGCGCATTGCGACCATAGTCCGGGTTATACATCTGGCAGGCAAACTTCCATGCCTCGATTTCTTCATTGGTGTAGGAGTCCCTGCCTACAGGCGGCACATAATCCAGAAGCATTTCCTGTTCGGTACTGTATAGGCGGGCAGCACCAACATCTTCCCAATTCATTTCCTCAAGCGCTTTGACTACCTGCTCAAACTCATCAAAAACGTATCTTCCGTATGACCTATTGCCGTACAGCGCGGCCTTGTTTGTCTTGAGCTGTTCGTCATCCCACGGGCTTTCCTGCCACTCCCATGGCACTTGGCGAGCGTATACTTTACGGTTTGCATCCATTTTACCCCCTCCTTACTTCACAACATGTTCCAGTGTTTCCACATCAAAATGATGGTACGCACGGCGCGGCCCCATTGGGTGTTTCTTTTGCAAGCTGCTGAGAACATAACAGGTGTGTTCTTCGCCCATACTATCCGTCACTTTCACAGTTCCCTTCAATAGCCGCATGGAGCTTACCGTTTCCCCAAAGAATTTGAGTGTATCTCTGTCAAAAAAGTGCCCGTTAGGATGCATACGCTGATACTCGCTAATAAGACCGTATACACTATATACTTTCACTGCCATTTATTATTCCTCCTTACTTTTCTACATCTACACCAAATAAGCCAAAATACTCCTGTTCAAACGTTATTCACATCTCCCTTCCCCTCAATACACAAAGTCCGTCTCGACATAATCCCAGCCGGTGCCCCAGTGCGTCACACCCAGCACGCACAGATCAAGCATCTCGCAGTAGAAGATGATTTCGTCCGTGTGTTCCTTCAGCCGTTCTGCCGTGGCGCGGTCAATCAGATAATACTGGTAGATTTCTATTGGTTCCTCATTCTCCCAATCGTCATCCGCGTCCACCTCGTTGCCGTCGGCATCGTAGTAGCGGTACAGCTCACCGCTCTCAATGTTGTCATACAGGTTCCCATCCACGCTCGCAATTTCGTTGCAGAGCAGCATATTACTGTCTGGATAGAATATCTGGCTGTACTCGCAGCGCACAGTCTTGCCCTTACAAGTCGTGTACGGATCTGCCACCTTTTCAAATTTATATCTATCTTTGAGCCACTCGTTGTGTTCCAGTGCCAAGCCGGTATAGAAATCGTCGTTTTCGTTGCGGTATATCTCATCCACATAGAATGATCTGTTAGCCATATTATATCACCTCACCTGTATATCTTAACAATTTCCCAATCTGTTAGTGCTGCTGTGGTATCGAGCTCCCTTATGGGCAGCCTCTTAATTACAGCCTTATCGAAGTCGCATTCATAAACATAACGATAAATCTTGGTATCAATTATCCTCTCTTTTTGTATTCGTGTTTCAAATTCCTTGGTCATTGTTACCTTTCCAGCTCTGCCATGCAATCCTCGCACAGCATACCTATTTCCGTGTGTTCCAGCTTATCCTTGCGCTTTATCTCGCCACACCAATAGCAGCGATCGTATTCATCCTCGTAGTCCAGCAATTCTTCAAAGCTGATATCCATGCAATACGGCATCAGCTCGGCCAGCTTTGAATCGTACTTGGCTCCGCCCTCCAACTCTGCCCGCTCGCTGGGATAGAGCATGTCATCCTCCCAGTTGTAGCCATACACATTTCCCTTTTTATCCACGTAAAACTCGCCGTAGTCGCTGTATTTGTTGCCGTCAAGGGTCACTGTGCCGCCAAGGTCAAAAATGTCGCACACGCTCTTGGTCGGAGTCCAGTATTTCGGTGTCTTGTAGGACGTATTGCTGAACATCAATCCGGTTTGCTCGTCTGTCACGAAGTCCCCCACGGTGCTGATGTTACCTTCCATATCGAGGAATGCAAGCCGTGAGCCGCCTATTTCGTTTTCTATCAGCTTGCGGAAATACTTGTCCTGCGGGAAGTGTTTGTTGATACATTTCATGGTGCTGAGCTGGGTCAGTATGTATTCCATCGTGTCGCTTATGCCGCTCCTCGGCTGCACGCTCAGTATGCCGTTGTGCGCCACACCCAGACTGGTTTTGCACATGAGTTTCCGCAGCATACTCAGATTGTCCGTCACAGGGAACGGATGTGTGTTCTCAGGCGATGTGCCACCGTGTGTGGTTATGCGGAAGTGGAATACCATAGGCGTCTGCACAGTGTCTATTTTGCCCTCTACGCGCTTATATGCCTTATAGAAGTCTTTATATTCCATGAAACCTTTCTCGATGCACACGCCGCCGTTGGCCGTGTACATGAAGCCTGCGCCGTCCGGATTATGGTTCCACATATTCTCGAACATTTCCTCGCTGGGTGTTGCTATGCCGGCCTTCTTTACTACTATGATGCACATGATTATGCTGCCTCCTGTTGTCTATGGAATGTTGTTCTCTTGGTCAAATAGTCAATAAGGTCTGGGTAATCCACGTCGCGGAATATATCTTCCCATGTGGTTTTATTTATATCGTTGATGTTTAGTTTCTTAGCAAATCGGCAAAGGGTGTCTACGAATTGAAGTGTTGCGTTGAATGTGCTTGCTTTTAGTGTTCCTCGGAACAGTCTGAACTCTATCGTGTTGTCGTTTCTTAGGTTGACGGCGTAATATCGGCCTTTGTTGCGTAGATCACGCGCTTTGCTGGCAAGTGTGGCATCGTTGTCATCATCCTCCAGCGCGATTTCGTTCTTGCTTGCCCAATGGTTTAGCTGTTCTTCCGTGCGGCGGCTGAACGGTATCATATGTGATTCCCAGAACCGATTGACCAGCAGCACGGCCTTGGCGATATTCAAGTCGATTTCAGTTTGGGTATTGCCGAAGAAATCTCTGTTGACGTGCACATGCAGGCCGCACGTTCCGGCATCGTGTGATGTGAACCCGTACTCACAGCATTTCTTCCGTATCCATTCCCAATCAAGTTCGTCCATGTGGTAGGCAAGTGTGCAGGGATGGGACACAATTTCCACGCCATCCTCGAGGCTGCCGTCATGCTTGCAGTAGATTTCCGGCACATTATCCTGCAATTCCTCGGCCAATTTTTCCGGGTCTTTGCCTTTGTCCACTTCCAACTCCACGCCCATATACAGCGGTGTGCCGTGAGCGAAGTCCTCCCGCTTCCCATAAAAGTCTGGGTCTGGCTTGTACGAATAGTCGTGAATAGTTGCGGATTCCACTTCCTCCGCGCAGTCTTCGCAGTAGATATAGCCGTCGATTATGTGAACATCATCATCATGCACCAAGCATCCGCAGTTGTCGCAAGTATTCCACCCTGCGTTATAGCACCAGTCACACACCCATATTCCGTTATCATCGCAGCTCATATCAAAATCACGGCACCAGTCACCGCAATCCTCGCACTGATGATAGGAGCCATGCTCGCGGCAGTATTCGCACACCATGCCTTGGTTCGGCACTTCCACGCAGTTAGGTTCCCAGTCACCGCAGTCCGTACACTTGTGATAACCCATTTCTTCGGCGCATTCCTTGCTACAAAAGCAGCGGTCATCGGTCGTCTCTATCCAGTCATCTGTCCATTCCCCGCAGTGCTCGCACTGCACATAGTCCTTCTCCTCAGCGCATTCCTCATTGCAAAATGTTTTGCCATCCTGCGCCGTTATCATTGCTTCTTCGTCTTCGATTACCGCACCGCAGTTCGCACAAATATACTTTTCCATATTCACTTCCCCTTTCTTTTGTTACATAGCTGAGATGAGCACGAATATTATATACCATGTGACGATTAAAAAGACGATTCCTGCCGTTTGCACCGCATACCACGCCACGCTGTACGGGCGGAGCTTATAGTGTTTCATATTTTATTATCTCCTTATAAAAAAAGACGCCATTAAGCGTCCAAGAATTCTAAGTTATCTACACGAGCCTCTAACTCGTCCAATGTGATTTCCCCTGCCACATATTCGTCCAGCGCATCTTGAAATGGTTTATTTACGCCGTCCGTTGCCGTTAGCAGAATGGCCAAGGCTTTATCAACGCTTTGCTGGCGTTTCAGTTTGGCCTGAAATTCCTCCAGCGTTAAGTCGGGTTCTTCCATGGTTTCGCTCAATTCCTCCCAGTCATCGGGGTTTCCCAGTCGTCGCAGATAGTCATGCCCGCCGTCCACGGCGCAAGCGCCGCACCTACAAGCAACATAATCATGTAGCGCTTTACTTTCAATCACGTCCCCGCACTTCTTGCATTTAATCTTATTGGTTATGATTTGCTGCATGGTTTTCCTCCTATGCCACGGCACAGCCCCGTAAGGCCGCGAACAGTTCATCCAGTTGCCGCCACAGTCTTTCCCAGTCGGCCACGGCAAGCGGGTTGCGTGTTCCGCCCGGCACGTCCGCCCAGTCTTGCGCAAACGTTTCGATTTCCTTGCGCGTATCTGCCACGCGCTGCATGATTTCCCATTTAGACATTGTTGTTTCCTCCTAATTTGCGAATCTTGCGCCAAAGAACCAATATGTTTCCTTGGGTTTTATGTTTACGATATCGCACACCGCTTCCGACACGCGATATTTCAGCACCAACTTTTCCCATTCCCTGACGGTATACAATTCGTTGCCGATAAGTATGCCGTCAAAGGTTCTTTTTGCCCGGTTCAGCAAGCGGGCATTGTCATACTCCGGCTTGATACGATAGTATTTCATATGCGTTTCCCCTTTTTGTGAGCATAAAAATAAGGCCACGCGCACGGCATGGCCTTTAGGGTTAGGGTTGATATTTACGATTTTAATCTAAATTCTTATATACGTTGCGATAATGTGAGAAGGCTTGCATTTTATTATCTGGTGGCATATCACACTTACTCACTTCAAGTTCTCCATGTGATATTGCCTTACAAAATTGACTTACGTTTGTACAGCCTAATTGCGTATAGATTTTCTCTAAGCTTTTACCCTCGTCAGGCGTTAATACAAGTGTTTTTTGCCACCTATAACGCGCTCTGCCATTCTCCATATATAAATATCCCCTTTACGTTTTCGTTGGGGATATTATATAGCAACCCTAAAGGCATAGGCAAGCCCGAAGTTTTTACGCGGCCTTTGCGTTTCCCTTTTTGGCCGCACGCTTTGTTGCCTGCCTTGCCTTGCGTTCTTCCCGTATTTCCTCCACGGTTTTGATCTGCGACTTGTTGAACATATCGCATATGGTGCGCTCAAACTGCTTGCGGAAAGTGTTTTCGCTCATCGGCAACCACGCATAACGCGGTTCGTCTTTCGTGCCGACGTTCCTATACGTGCCGCTCACACTTGCAAACGCCATTATGTCAAAGTTGGCCGCTTTATAGTCCGCACAGAACATATCCAGATAGGATTGAAACGCCATATAGAACGCCGTTTCTGCCTGCTCAATGTTTGCGTTGCTTTCGCGTGCTGCCTTTACACGATGAGCCACGGCGCACTGCACTTTATAGACAACGTTCTTATAATACGCGAACGCTTCCGTATTAGAAAATGCGTCAACTTTCAATGCGTTCTTGCTTGCGCTTGCGTTGCCTATTGCGCCCCGCAGTTTTGCAAAGTCGGTTGCGGTTAGGTGTATGGTGTTACCGTTGTGCATAGTGTACTCAAAGTTAGTCATAGTTATATACCTCTCTTGTATGTATTATTGTTCTGCCTATGGGCATAGCATAATGGCCGCATTGTTGCCGCTATGCTGCGCCCGTAAGCGTGTCTATATCTCCGTTATGTACTTCCTTGCGCTGCGTTCGCCCCATGACAAGGCTTTCAACCCAGTATTGTTAGGCAAGCTGTGCTTGCTTCCGCGGACAAGTCAACGCGGCTCTTCTAACATATCACCATAACCAATAGACTATTGAATACGCTTGCATTCTGTGATAGAATAATCTGCGTAAACGCTTGTAAAGGTTCGCGTCTTACGTGGGTATATAGGGAATGTCGCTAAACTATTCAGCGCACGCCGTTAGGCTGTGCTACCTATATACATTAGGGAACATTGGCGTTTATGTCGGGCGTGTAGCACGGTTGCCGCCGCGCTGTGCGCCCTTTTTGTATCACCTGCCTTTACTGTGTTGGGGCTGTGGGTTCGGGCTGCTTGCCGTCCCTCAACCTTGTGGCTATAGTATAATGCCATAAGCAGACATTGGGTAGTACCTTTTTACTTATGGCAAACCAGTCATTCCCGCCATAGCCATAAGCATGGATTAGAGTAGGGCGGAAAATGGTCACTTTTTAAGGAATAACTAATAGAATATTAAGATATGACTAATGGAATTATTGTAAAACGATAATATTGTTGGGGATATGGCGGAATGGCTGGAGTTGTATCTTGACTGGAAACTTTTCTGAATGTATCCAAACGGGAAATATATCCTGGGAAATAATCATTATTTCCCGCATGTACTAATATCCGCCGAACGTAGAAAATGGCGGATTTTTTTACAGATATATAAGGGGGTATTTTCAACCGTTTCAGCCCATATTCCGGGCGTTTTTCGGTGTAGTACATCCACCCACACCTCACCCGCCAATCCTCGCTCCCATCCGTCATAAAATTCACACATCCCAATATCCATCCCAGCACCATTCCCACCCGTAGCAAAAATCCCCTAATCATCTATAATTTTTACCTATAATCCATGGTTATATCGAATAGTCTTGCCGAGAGCACCGATGTTCTTTATGGGGTCTGTAGCGTAAGCAATGGTTCAAATACATTCACTCCTCTGTCTCTTATGATATAATCATCCTACCCTGCTTGTCTGTCGGTCAAACCGGATTGGCCTGTTGTTTACCTCTTTGACTTCGCTCAGTCGCCGCGAGGCTTATGGGGGCTCCGGGAGGCTCACTACGTTCGCTGTTCTCCCCTCGCTACTCGGAAGCAAGCTTCCTCGTACAAATACATGTTGACAGATAAGTGGTGCTTATGGTATTATAGCAAACACATAATTCCCAATTAGGCGCAACCGAATAGCGTTATGCCCTCGTGGTTTGCGGAGCAACCATACCTGCAGCTGTCCTGATATATTAGGAGAAGAGTCAAAAAAGCCCTGAAATTAAGCCTATTTTAAAAATTCTGTCACCAAAGTGGTGACAAAAATATTTTTGTATACCAAATTGATGTACAAAGGAGGATTTAATGAAAGTAAAAGTGTGTGATGCAATTATGGGGAGCGGCAAGACTCAGGCCGCCATTGTCGAGATGGACAGATGTGTTGACAGGCGCTACATGTTTATCACTCCCTACCTGAACGAATGTGAACGTGTGTGCGCGGCATGTGAGAAGCGCGGGTTCCAGCAACCGCAGACAGCTGAGGGCAGTAAGCTGGAGTCGCTGCACAGTCTGCTGAAATCCGGCATCAACATAGCAAGTACGCACGCCCTGTTCTATTATTATTCAAAAGAGACTCGAGAGTTAATCAGGCAAGGGCATTATCACCTCATATTGGACGAGGTTGTAGATACAGTGAAACTGCTTGATATCAATAAGAATGATGTGAAATCACTGTTAGCTTCGGACTTTATTGAGATTAATCCTGAAACTACACAGGTTACTTGGAAAGACAAACGTTATAATGGCCAATGGCACGAGCTTCGGCAGCAAATAGAGCGAGGCTATGTGACATACAGCCAAGACAAGCTCCTCTTGTGGATGATGCCTATCGAGGTATTTGAGGCTTTTGAATCGGTGACTATTCTAACGTATATGTTCGAGGGGCAGTATCTGTACTGTTATTGTCAGCTTAATGATATAGCCATCGACTATATAGGCGTGCGGCATATCGATGGGTTAAATTATGAGTTTACTGATAAAATGGTCGCTCCGCGTATAACGCTGCCCACCATTCATTTATATAGCGGGCATAAGTTGAATACAATCGGCGATGACAGACTTGCCTTATCACATAGTTGGTTCAGTAAGTCCGATCCTAAACTTATAAGGAAGTTAGCAAATAACACCGTCAACTTCTTCAGGCACAAATGTGATGCGCCCGCCAACTACCGTTTCTGGTCGGCTCCGTCTGCTTTTAAAGATGCCCTGCGGAGGAAAAGCTTCCAAAGTCCGCAATCCTTTGTGCCGCACAATGCTCGCGCCGTCAATGCCTACCGTCACTGTTACGCTCTGGCCTACCTCATAAATATCTTCCCAAATCCCAAGATAGTATCTTACTTTAAGTCTTACGGTATTCAGTTTAATAATGATGCTCTTGCTACCTCAACTATGGTTCAATGGCTATGGCGGAGCAGGTTGCGCTGCGGACAGGAGATATGGCTGTATCTGCCAAGCAGCCGTATGCGTAAGCTGCTGTATAAGTGGGTTAAAGATGTGACTGGTAACGTGGAGTGTATTGATGAATGGGAATAAAAAAACTGTCCAATATCGATCGGACAGCTTCTAAACATAAACCGTACAGGCAAGCTGAACGGATGTTATAGCAATATTTATTTTTCAGGTACACAGATTAGATGCCACACTCGAACGAATAGCCATGCAGCACTTTCATCATGTTATGATGAAATAACAAAATATTTATACTCCTTTTTACTATCACTCGTTTATATGTTCACAGTCCGATCCGGCGCATAAATCCGTCATAGGTTTCTACACTGACTTTATCCGTTTTCGTGACCTGCTTCATCTGGCGAATCCGGCTTGGAATCAGGTGCAGATTGGCAAACAGCCGCACGAGCCACGCCAGCGGCAGAAGCCAGTGGCGGTTTTGAAGGAAGATATAGCGCGATTCGATCTCCGCCGCCGGAGGAAACAGCATCTTCCGCAGGACACGGCTCCGCGACGGAGCTTCGTCCTTTTCGTTGCGCAGTTCGATGACGGCATGGTCGCGGGAATGCCCGAACAGATCGGAATCCAGTGTGTAAGACAGCAGCCTGTCCAGCGCTTCCGTGTCCGGGTCCGGCAAGGGGCAAATCGTTTCCGTCCCGAACCACACGCGGCAGGCGTTCATCACTGTATAAAAGAATTTCGCCAAATGTAGCGCGGCGAACTCTCCTACAATGACCTGCCAATGCAGACTGTCGTCCCTATGCTTTACATACAGCGCAACATCCAGATACATCCGCAGCCCTGCACCACCGCCATACAGATGTTTGGCTAGGTGGCAGACCGTGTAGATAAAGTGAAAATCATCCTCCGGGCGGAATCGAAGCCCGTCGTCCGGCACGGCATGTGCCCACGCGGCATCAAAATATGCCTGTAAATCGGTTCTGCCGTCCAGATTGCCATCCATGAGGTTGGTGTGAATTTCGTAATATTCTGCATCTTTTATGTAGGAATACGTCGGCTCCCAGTCCTGCTTCACGGTATAGCCCAACGACAGCATCAGGTCATGCACCTTCTGCCGATCCTCCGGATGAATGAGCAGATCGATGTCGCCAAAGGTGCGCAACTCCGGCGTAGGATACAGCTGGCGGAGATAATAGCCCTTCACCGGCATATGGGCGATGCCACGCTTCGTAAAGCTTGCCGACAAGGTCTCGAAGTCCACGCAGCGGTTAAGATTCGCGGCAACCGTGCCGTACAGCAGCCCATCGAGCTGGCGGCAGACATTCGGGTCGTCAAAGAGCCTCCAGCGCTTGTTTTCATACGCCAGAACCGGCAGGAGATTCTGCTCTGCCGCCGTCCGCCACAGATGCGGGATATTCCAAAGTCCATCCGGCTCCGGTGGAGTATCCTGTACAAAGCTGCGGAGAAGAAGTGGGAACTGTGTATCTGACATAAATGTTACCTTTCTTTGGTGGTTTCCGGCACAAGGTCGATCACGACGATTTCCGGCGGGTTATTGATGCGCGGAATCATGCCGTGACCCGCGAGGCCGGAGGTAATAACCATCAAATTATTCTCAAACTTGTATTCTCCATAGTATACTTCTGGAAAGGCCCCCTGAATAGGGGCGTAGAGTCCGCCAACGAAAGGAAGGCGAATTAAACCGCCGTGGGTGTGGCCGCTCAAAATAAAATCCACACTCCAGACCTTGCAGGCATCACCAAAATAGAATCCTTCAGGTCTGTGGTTCAGCATGATTTTCAATCTGTCGGTATTGCAGAAATCGTCCAAGAAGATATTTGCTTCATCTTCTTCCTTTTCTACCGCCAAATAGGCCAGTTTGATCATGCCGCCCAACCGCAGAGATTGGCCATGGACGTCTACATCAATATAAGTGTCATTGAGCAATATGGCGCTGGTGCTTTCGATCTGCTGTAGAACTTCGTCACCGTTTGCGGAAATATATTGCTCTTCATGGTTGCCAAGGGAGTAATAAACTGGGGCAATTTCCATGAGATCCTTAATAAAACTGCATACTTCATCAATTTCGTTTTTAGTGCTGCCCCGGTTGATTATGTCGCCGACCAGTGCAATAAAGTCTGGCTTCTTGTCGGCGATGCGTTTACACAGTTCCTGATTGTGTTTGCCGAAGTTCCCGCAGTGCAGATCGGATAGAAATGCAAAACGGACAGGCTCCGAAATTTTTGAGCTTGTGAATTCATAGGTTGTTGTTTGTAGCGCAGTCATGGACCATAGAATATCCAAGCCGAGTACGGCAAGCAGTATGGCAAGTATCAGCAAAATGCAGCGGCATTTAAATTGATTTTTCATTATCGAAGAATGGATTGTTCTTGTCTTTTTCGGACAATATGGGGGTGGCTCCGGGAAGTAACGGCCAGTTTATTCCAATCGTCGGATCATTCCATCGAAGGCCGCCTTCATCTCCAGGGTGATAAAAATCCGTGCATTTGTAAGCAAATTCTGCCGTGTCACTGAGTACATAAAAACCGTGAGCGAAGCCCTCAGGAATATAGAATTGCTTCTTATTTTCAGCAGAGAGTATTTCCCCGTGCCAAGCACCAAAGGTTTGGGAGTTTTTCCGCAAATCCACGGCCACGTCAAAAACCCGACCAAAAATGACACGTACCAACTTTCCCTGTGGATGATTGATCTGATAATGCAGCCCACGCAGGACACCTTTTACTGACATGGACTGGTTATCCTGAACAAACGTCATAGCCAGTCCGGCATCCTGCATATCCTTTTGATTATAGGTTTCCATAAAATAGCCGCGATCATCACCATGAACTGTAGGCTGAATAATTGCTAATCCCTCAATTTCACAGTGTGTTACCTGAATTTGACCCATTCTCAGCTCTCCTCGTCGTATGTCTGTAAATATCGATTCAATGCGTTTTTCCAGTCCGGCAGCGGTGCAAAACCATTTCGCGTCAGCTTTTCTTTAGACAACCGGCTATTCAAAGGACGTGCGGCAATAGATAGCCCATATTCGGCCGTTGTGACAGGAATTACCTTAGTGGAGTACCCGGCAGCACGGAAAATCTGATTGGCAAAATCATACCAACTGATAAAGCCGCCTTCATTGGTAGCGTGATAAAACCCGTATTTCTCCGTTCCGGCCATTTGAACCAGCAGCCGAGCCAAATCAGGCGTGTAGGTAGGCGTTCCAATCTGATCATCCACCACGCGGAGCGTATCCTTTGTTTTCCCGATCTTCAGCATTGTCTTTACAAAATTTCCGCCGTAGGCTCCAAATACCCATGCAGTCCGGACAATAAAATATTTTTCTAGCAGACCGGAAACAGCCATCTCCCCCAGCAGCTTGGTCTGACCATACCAGTTCTGCGGTGCAAAGTTCTTGCAATCTGGATCCCATGGTGTTTCGCCGCTGCCGCCGAACACGTAGTCAGTGCTGATATAGATCATTTTGCAGTCCAATGCCTTGCAACACTGCGCCAAATTTTTTGTGCCGTCTTCGTTGACCCTGCGCACGATCTCCCGGTTTTCCGTGAGCTCAGCCGCGTCTACTGCTGTCCATGCCGCGCAGTGAATAACAACATCAGGACGAATGTCTCCAAGAATTTGGCTGACGAATTCAGAACTCGTGATATCCAGGGAGACATAGGGCATATCAGCAACAGGGGAGCTGGCAGCACGTCCGCTTCCAATTCCGGCAATCTGTTGCCTGCGTAATTCGAGCATAACGTCATGACCCAACTGACCATTGACGCCAGTGACAAATATCTTCACTTCCTGTCTCCTTACCGATTGCCATACATACGTTCATAATAATTCTGGTACTCTCCGGGGAGAATGGTACTCCACCACTTGCGGTTTTCCAAATACCAGCGGATAGTTTTTTCGATTCCGTCAGAAAAGCAGGTTTCGGGCAACCAGCCGAGCTCGCGGTGAATTTTTCCTGGGTCGATGGCATAGCGCATGTCATGCCCCTTCCGGTCTGCCACGTATGTAATCAGGCTTTCCGGTTTGCTGAGCTTCTGACAAATCAAACGCACAATATCGATGTTTTTCATTTCATTATGCCCACCAATGTTGTAAGTCTCTCCGTTTTTCCCCTGACGGATAATTAGGTCAATGGCGCGGCAATGATCCTCGACATAAAGCCAGTCACGGACATTCTCGCCTGTTCCATAAACCGGCAAAGGCTTGTCATTCAGTGCATTGGTGATCATCAAGGGAATCAGTTTTTCAGGGAACTGATATGGACCATAGTTGTTGGAGCAGCGTGAAATAGTTGCAGGGAGGCCAAATGTGCGGCAGTAGGCCCCAACCAGCAAATCTGCCGATGCTTTTGAGGCGCTGTAGGGGCTGGAGGTATGTATTGAGGTTTCTTCCGTAAAAAACAAATCTGGCCGATCCAAAGGCAGATCCCCATAGACCTCGTCAGTTGATACCTGGTGGTATCGCTGCACACCGTATTGCCGGCAGGCATCCATCATGACCTGTGTACCAAGGATGTTGGTCTGTAGAAAAATTTCGGGTGACTCAATAGACCGGTCCACGTGGCTTTCTGCTGCAAAATTCACAACAATATCTGGATGTTCCTGCTCAAAAATTTTGAAAATAGCAGGACGATTGCAGATGTTTTCTTTATAAAATACAAAATTCGGTTGCTCGCGTGCTGCATCCAGTGTAGACAGATTCCCTGCGTAGGTAAGGCAGTCCACACAGACGACTCGTTCGGTCGGGTGTTCTTTCAGCAGATAATAAACAAAATTTGCACCAATAAATCCAGCGCCGCCAGTGACGAGAATAGTCATTTTGTTTCTCCTTCTAATACATGATTTTGCCTTCTGCAACCTGCTTCAAATGTGCCCCATAGGGGGATTTTCCGTAGCGCTCCGCAGCCTTCAGCAGCGCATCCTGCGTAATCCATCTGTTGCGATAAGCGATTTCTTCTGGTGCAGAGATTTCAATTCCCTGTCTATTTTGGATCATCCGCACAAAGTCTGTTGCTTCTGCCAACGAGTCCATCGTTCCAGTATCCAACCACGCAAATCCGCGCCCTAACAACTGCACATCCATCCGGCATTCCTTTAAGTACATCTCATTGAGCGTAGTAATTTCAAGCTCCCCGCGAGAAGACGGCATTACTTGCGCTGCTTTGTCACTGACATGAGCCGGATAGAAGTAAAGTCCAGTAACAGCATAGTTGCTCTTTGGGTGGGTTGGCTTTTCCTCAATTGAAACTACACTTCCGTTTTCATCGAATGCAACAACGCCAAAGCGCTCCGGATCTGTTACATAATATCCAAAAACTGTGGCTCGGTTATTCGATTCAGCATTTTCCAGCGCCGCCCGTAGCAAAGCGCCAAAACCGTTCCCATAGAAAATGTTGTCGCCTAGAACCATAGCACAGGACTCATTCCCAATGAAATCCTTGCCAATTAGAAAGGCCTGTGCCAACCCATCTGGCGACGGTTGTTCTGCATATGAGAGTTGCAGTCCAAACGCACTTCCGTCACCAAGAAGACGGCAAAAATTAGGAAGATCCGCCGGTGTGGAAATAATCAGTATTTCCCTGATTCCCGCCAACATTAATGTTGACAATGGATAGTAGATCATTGGCTTGTCATATACCGGAAGCAACTGCTTGCTTGTTACCATCGTCAGTGGGTATAACCTAGTACCTGCTCCTCCGGCTAAAACTATACCTTTCATATTTAAAACTCCCTTATTCCATTTTTTGCTTTCGAAATAATTTTTTCATAAAATGAGACGCATCCTTCTCGAAAATAATCATTACAAGTAGATAACCTATACATATCAGAAGGCCACACGGAATCCCCATTATAAAGAAATCAAGAAAACTCTTTGCGGACAAATCTATAGTTTGAGAAGCAAGAACAATCATCGAAAAGCAGGACATATTAATAATTACTTTTTTGTATGTGTTCCAACAACTCCGACATAGGATTTTTTTATTTGCATAAATGATGATATCATTAGTTCTGTAAATATACGCGATAATCGTTCCAATCAAGACGCCATAGATACCTAACTTCAAAACTAATACCACCGACACAGTTAAGTTGATTACACTCTCTACAACTGCGCGCCACTGCATTTGTTTAAAATGCCCTGCAAAATTAATAACCCTGCTGGAAGCTTCTCTTGTACAATAAAGCAAGTGAATAATCGTAAAGAGAAATGGCAGATACGGATCTACATACTGAGTATCCGTGACTCCTGAGGTATATATTCTCATAAATGGTGTGGTTAAAACAAACGCAGTCGTATACAGCGCAAATGAGCCATACATGCTAAGGCTTTCATAAACACGATGAAGGGGCATATATCCGGCTTTATCTGTATTATATTTTTGTCCTAATAGGTAATGGAAACTGCCAAATAATGTTGTAAAGAGTTTTTCAATAGCACTATATATCATTAGATAGACGGCATAGACGCTGACAGCTTTCAAATCTTTAGCAACATACGTCAACACCAAAATATCTGTATTGCTACAAATCATCCACATAATCTGCTGGACAAAAACTGCCTTACTCTGACTTAGTGCTTCGAAATTAGGTTCTGCTTTTAAATTGAGCCACGAATATCCCTTTCGCATATAAATATAGTAGAACACCATTTGCAAAAGGCTGATAATAAAGTATCCAATATGTATTGCAATTACATTGTACCCGAGCAACAACAATGTGATTTTTATTATGTTGCTTACAACATGAACAACTGTTGTTACGATGCTCATTAGATATTTTTTTCCCTCTGCTTGGAGAAGAACCATATATTTGCCTTGTACCCAAAAGTTAATTACACCGCCAGTTCCAGAAAGGATTGTTAAAGTAAAGATTGTTCCATTTGGAATTGCTGTTGGGACAGTAAACGGATAGATAATTGCGATTAGCAAAACACCCGCAAGATAAATAAAACCTGCTCTATTATAATAATGAGCTGTTGCGGCCATGATTTGATTGATGCTGCGTTTGTCATCTCGTCCTAAAGGCCCATAAAGCGCTTGTATTGCGGTCGTTCCGATGCCTGCCTCTACTAAAGCCAAATATGAATAAATGTTTCCGAGTGAACTAAGCAGTCCATTCATCTCCGAACCAAAGGTTTGGATAAATAGTCGAGGTACAATAAGTCCGAAAATCAGAGTAAGTATCTGCTGAATTACTCCGAAAATTGCGCTGAGGACTCCGTTTCTATACTTCATTTTTACTCCGCCGCCTTATTAATACACTTGTAATCCTCCGCCTGAAAGTGCTCCACCCCCAAATGATAGTCCAGAATACCAGCGGCCACTTTTTGCGTCGTTGACTCCAAATCTCGTATACTTTTTCCCAATCATCTTTACTCTTGCTTTTACATGCAATACAGAAAGCCTCTGCGAACAGCAGACCGCGGACCTTATAAAACCGTGTGCAGCGGCGGTGTAGGATGTGCTCAATGTAGTCTTCCTGACAGGCGTACATCCGTGCGTCACTGACTTTATTGTCTCGTTTGGCATACAGAGACTGGTAATTTGTGCCTCCTCCGCCACAATAGAGCGATGATGGCTGACGAGACGCGGGTCTACGTAAACAGGTCCTTTGCCATACAAAATCAGTGCTAAGCTTTGATCCCAGACCATATTGTGAGCCCGATAAAACACATCCAGTTCCTGCTCGGGTGCGTCCTTGAAGAAATTCCGGAAGAAGGCTGTGTCAGTGCTGTTTGTAAGCCGGTCTAAAAAATGGCTGTGCATATAATCCGCATAGGTGAAAACCAGTGGGCTAGAAATATCCCGTCGAGGGTGATGAATGGTTTCCGTCAGACTGGTCTCTACCCAACTGTTGCAGTACATCGCGATATACTCTGGATGCGATTCCAGAAAATCATATTGGTATTGGAGTTTGTCCTCACACTCCCACCAGTCGTCGCCTTCCAAAATGGCGACATACTTTCCGCGACATTGCCGCAGTACACCATACATGTTCAGACTACCACTAACATTGCGATCCCGTAGAGACAGAACAATCCGATCCGGGAAACGGCGCTGGTAATCCAGCAAAATGGTTCGTGACTGATCAGGGGAGTGGTCGTCGTCAACGACAATTTCAAATGAGAAATTGGTTTTCTGCATCAGAATGCTGTCCAGCAGTTGAGGGAGATACTGTTGCATGTTGTATGTAATGGCTGCAATACTTACAGTTGGAGTTATTTGCTGCATGGTTCATCTTCTCCGTCAATCCAATAAACCTTGTGTTTATGATCTGGTAAAATCACGGGCAGGTTATGGTGGTACTCTTTGTTTGTAATGTGGTTTCCATAAAAATTCCGCAGATGTGCCGAGTACCCGCAGGGCGCGGGAAAACGATGTCCTTCGAATTCCAGATGAACTGCGGGTTCCAGCCAGCTTTTAGGGAAACATTCCTTTTGCGGATTTCCCTCAATCAACAAGCCGACACAGCTACATTCCTCGTAAGGATAGGCTTTTGCGAGTTTTTCCAGTTTTTGAAAGAGCCTGTATGGCGTGTAAATTTTGTCATAAACCATGCCCTTTAACCGGGTGCTTCGGTTGTCAGATTCCTTCATTGTAGAAAAGCGCATCAGTGATGTATGAAACAGCGTATTAAATTTTGACAAGTTGTGTAAATGCGCAGTCCGTTTCTGCTCATCGTCTGGATATCCATCCATCGGGAAAATGTCTACATAAATACCACTGCACTTTTCATCAGCACCCGGATTCTCTATCAACAAAGTACGCGCATCTGCTAGTTTTGCAAAAAGGTACTCACAATTCTCTTTCGATGGCAATTCCAAATGGATATGCGCAGGGAGTTCTTTGGCAAGTAAAATGAAACGCTCATAATCCGGCCGTGGCATTTTGACGTCGATATCGTCATCCCATGGTATAAAACCCTCATAGCACATGGCACCTAATAACGTACCTCCATCAATATAGTACCGCAAAGCGTACTTCTTGCAGAGTGCATCAAAAGCCAGCAGTATATCCAACTCTATCTGCTGCATCTCTTCTAATCCGATTTCCCTCATGTTTTCCTTTCTGCACAGTATGCTGTACTCTCTCCTGTGCTTTGTGTTAACCGCATATTTTCCACTTTAAAAGCATATTCCTACTTTTTATAAACACTGCTACCTTGTGCCGCATATGAGACAGCCTATACTGTACCCATATTTTGAAAGCGTTCTCTGCTAAAAAAACATCCGCATATTTTCCGTTACAATGAAGTGTCAGCCGCAGTTGTATTTGCTTTAGCGGTGCATATGCCAAACTTTGCCGGAACAGCATTGCATATATCTTTTCCGTCATCAATTTCTGGTCAGATATATTAAGCTGCTGGATACAATCTGCTATCGGCTGCATGAATGCTGCTAAATCGGTAATCCGCCGCAGCCGTCGATAGGCTCCCTTTTCATCTTCCGCTTGTCGATAGCGATAAATTGGTTCCTTCAAAGAATAAATGCTTTGACAATATGGAAGCAGTTCTAACACGAACAAGAAATCTTCCATCAAAAACATATCCTCATGAAAGCGGACACTGCACTGTATGAGAAGATTGCGACGTATGAATTTATTGCAAGCGGTTGTTAAGGCGTTGCAGTTATAAAATTCCTGGAAACTCTCTTTAATCTGAGAAATTGAAATTTTCCCTTCAATAGGTGGGGTAAGCAATTCTTTACGATATAGCTTACAATGATAATAATAGTCAAAGCTCATGCCAAACAACAACATGTCTGGTTGTTGGCAGTTAATAACACTAACAGCATGAGACAATGCTCCGGAATCTACTGTATCATCTGCATCTACGAACCAAAGATATTCCCCATTTGCATTATCAATTCCTCGATTTCTGGCGGCAGATACCCCGGCATTTTCCTGATGTACACAACGGACTTCTGTGTACCGCTGGCAAAGATCATCGCATAGATCTCCTGTACCATCGTTGGAACCATCGTCAATCAGCAGGATTTCGTAGTCCGTCAGGCCAGAGAGTTGAACACTATTTACGGTAGCTTCCAGTGTGTTTATGCAGTTGTAGCAAGGAATGACAACGCTAAAAAGGCCCATCGCTCTATCCTTTACTTTCCATATAGTGAATAAGGATCGATTTGCCAAAAGAACTTAAAATCATCAAGAATTGCGGTACTTGCGCTCAGATATGAGTTGTAATACCATGCAGAGAATGCCGTAATGCATACCGTAGCCAAAATATAAACAGAACGATCCCAATAGCGAATTTTTACCTTATACGCTGGAAATGCCTTGGCCTGTTGGGTGCCGGATTCCAGCATCAACGGAATAAATAAGACCACAAACTGGAAAAAGTAATCTGCTAGTCTGCTAAAATTATTATCGTACACAGAAAACATTTGACACAATGCGGCCATTATCATCATGCTGAAAACACGGCTATAGACTTTATCCCATGCATTTAGAGGGCGCAGAATCAATGCAATTATCATGATGAAGCACATCATAATAAATCTTCCACCAAGTGCATTAATATTTTCATACGTATCTTGTTCGTCATAATACCAATTACTCAAAAGGCTGACAAGCTGTCCCTTAAATAAAAGGCAAATTGTAAATAGAACCACAATGGTTGCGAAATACTGTACTCCTATTTTTCTTGAGGGCAGCAATAGAAGTAGTAAGAAGATAAGTGCAGGAACATGGAAAAGCGCCGCAACAAAAACCCATATAATCATTTTTATCTGACGGCCTTCAAAATAACAAATAGCGGCTATTATCAGAAAGCTCATGGCTATAGACTGTTTCAATCCTGAATATGTAAACAGATAAAAACCCATGGCAATATACATCAGATAGCTCCAATACGGAGACGGTGAATAGCGGAATATCAATACGCCAAGGCATATTGCAACAAGTGCAGCGATCAAAAGAATACAGATGTCATAACTGATATGTACAGCGCCAGCTATCCTAAAAAACAGGCGTAGCCCTATATTGTTCGCATCGTCAAATACATAGTTTTTCCAGTCCGGTCCATTACAGTTCAAATACAATGTATAGTACTTGATAAGGTCTCCCATCCACCAAGAACGAAAGCCGCTGAATATCGTCAAAAGCACTGTAACAGCTTGCACGCAATGCTTTTTCTGCATGACGCCTCTTCTGCCGCAGGCGTACAGAATTGTAATTACGATAACTGCAATCAGCAAAGGCATTTGATACTTCAAGGTTATTCCTCCACAGCTACTATTTATTATGCTGCCGCTTTTCAAACAGCATTTGGCTCAAATAATGTTCTGTCTCTTGCGCCAATTTCTCACATTTGAAGTCTCTGCCACGAATCTTTGCCCGCTCCGCGTAGTGCTCCAGCAACCTCGGCTCGGTGAGCATCCGCTTGACGCCTGCATAGAATGCTTCATCATCATTCGCAGTGATAAGCCCGTATTCGCTGTCACCCAGCAGTTCATGCATGCCAGAAACGTCAGTGGTAACGATGGGCTTTCCTAAAATCAAACCTTCCGTAACGAAGGTGCTGAAGCCTTCAAATATAGACGAGCATACCAAAATGTCGGCTGCATACATCAGGTTATACGGATTCTCACGGAACCCCAGCAGTTTTGCCGATGCTTCCAAATGGTTCTCCTGAATATACGCTTCCAGTAGAGAGCGTTCCTCTCCCTCGCCTATGATCCACAGATCATGGTCAAGTCCATCCTCTAGCAAACGCTTGTGTGTAGTTAGCGCACGGATAAAATGTTTCGGCGCAGACAATCTGCCTACGGCTGCAATGGTCAACTTTCGCTTGGATACATCCAGCGGCAGCGTCTCAGCAGATTTTTTCAATATTTCACCATCATCTATAGTGTTGTACACCGTGACTGTCGGAACCGTATCACCATACATTTTTTTAAAGCTTTTGCGGACATTTTCCGACACGCACACTGCGTAGTCATACTTAGCGTAATACTTTTTCGTTGCTGCGGCAAACGCCGCAGAATCACCTATGCGATTCTGCAAATCGCAGTGCACCCACGCCAGCTTCAGCGCGTTTTTGTTCGCCGAACCGGCAATAATTTTCGTTGCACCGCATTCCAAATAGGCAACCTCGATATCGTAATCACCCTTGATGCGTAGCGGATAGGTCAGCCCGGCCGCCGCTTCGGCGCGCATCCGAAGCTCGTTGATGCGATTCTTCGCCGGATAGCAATACCTGTAACGAATTCCCGGCGCGAGATATTTTCCCGCATCATCCGGATACAGCGTCTGTACAGTGATGCAGAACTTCGTCTGATCCATCGCATTCACCAGATTGCGCAGAACCTTTTCTGCTCCACCGCCAGAGAGAGATTCGATGAAGAAAAGAATGTTAATCACATTGCTGTCCTTTCTCATAAATCGCATAGACTTTTTGCATCGCTGTATCTGTATCAAATCCGGACTGCCACATTAGCACGGCATATTTCTCGGACGCTTCTCGTTTTGCGCTACAGATTGCGTCCATCCATGCCATCTGATCATTCAGCGGCAGCGGTCGAAGCAAGTCCGTCAGAAATACATCCTTTGGCACCTGGTCGGATATCACACACGGAAGCCCGTTGGACTGCACCTCAATGATGGACAGAGGCATTCCTTCATAAAGTGACGGGAAAGCGAAAACATCCATTGCGTTCAAGTAATCCGGCACGTTGCGGACATTTCCTGTCATGCGGACATGGTCTTCCAAGTGCAAGTCGTGGATTTTCTGCTCCAGAATAGGGCGATCCTCACCCTCACCCAGCAGCAGAAGATATGCCTGCGGCTGCCTTTTCAGAATTTTCGGCATTAAGCCCAGCAAGAACGACTGATTTTTGACTGCGGCAAGATGCCCCGCATGACCAATGATAAACTTATCATCCAAACCAAGTTCTTTTCGGAACGTATTACGCCGCTGCTCATCGAACGCAAAACCCTGCGTATCGATTCCGTTCAGGATCAGGGTTCCTTTTTTCTCAAATGCTTTCTTGCCGTATAACCGATGTCCGGCCTTCACACCGCAGGCGATGTAATCGGTAGCACAGGTAAGGATCAGAAACCGCATAGCCGATTCGTACAGGCGCACTTTCAAGCTGCGGTGTTCTTCCAATGCTGAATGTGCATGAGCGACACGCACTGGCACGCCATACAGTTTGCCGGCAAGCATGGCCCAGCCGATATTGAACATGGTGTGAGCGTGGATCACATCATAATGATATGTGCGGATCAGCCTTTTCAAGCCGTTCAGATAAGCACGATAGTTATCGGATGGTGGAAGCAGGTGGAATACTTTGCAGCCGCATACTTCCAACTCTGGCTCATACGCGCCGATTTCGTCGCCGAACACAACGTAATGAACGCTGTACTTTTGTGGGTCGGCGCGAAAGCCTATATCCGCCGCAACCTTTTCCGCCCCGCCGATATTTAATTTTGCAGCAATACTCAGTATTTTTTTCATTCTGCCTTTTGATTCTGTTTCACTTGCGCAGTCCGCTATTATAGTATCTGCCCAACAGCAACACAGTTTTTTTGATACCTAAGATACGGTATGCTATGTTTACAAGCCTAACCTTCGGAACATGATGAAATTTCAATAACCAACTTAACTTTTTCATTCGTTCAATAAAAGCCAGATATTCCTGTGAATCTTTAACAATCGACAGCAAGCATAATAACATTGCATATTGGTAAGACCAATACTCGTAGTACAGCATCAAAAGATGTGGACTTTCCGCATGGATTTCTGCATACGGTATTCCTTTTTCAAGGGAAGCAAGGATATCTCGTATATTCCTTTCGCCAATTTGAGAGGTAATTGATCCATTTCCTCGCCGAATCCGTTTATATATTGAAACATGGCAAACAGCTATTTGCCTGCTTGCAATCATCACCCTTGCAGACCATTCGATATCCTCACTGAGCAAGCCTTTCACAAAATATAAATCATTTTTCAAAAACATGTCCCTGCTAATTGCTTTGCAATATGACGCGCTGACATACTGATATCGATAAACCAGATGCCTGAGCACGGTTCCTTTTTCTGGGCTGCACGTCAGTGGAAGATTCGGCTGCAGTTCTTTTTCCGGCGTCCCATCTTCTTTGTATATTCTTATACCAAACAGGAGTACATCGGCATTTTCATTTTCCATAGCCGTCTGCGCCAGCTTGGATAAGCCCTCTGTTCCCTCCCACATATCATCACTGTCTACAAAAATCAGGAAGTCGCCTTTTGCCACATTAACACCTGCATTTCTAGCCGCAGAGCACCCTGCGTTCTCTTGGTGAACAACCTTGATTTGCTTGTTCTTCCTTGCATATTGATCGCAGAGCTCTCCGCTTCGATCCCGTGAGCCATCATCCACGAGAATGATTTCATAATTCGGATACTCTTGGTTCAATATGCTGTCTAAACACCGAGACAATTCTTTTTCTGTATTGTATATAGGGATAATTATACTGAAGCACGGGAATTGGGTATTCAGCATGCCTTATTCTCCTTGTATTTTATTTTCCAAAACAGATATAGTATACTACCGGGAATAATTGCAGCGGCAACTAACAGCCTATGAGTTGTTCCTGTGATTATATTGCTTAGTGTATCGCCGCTGAATTTTGCATAACAAACATATAGCATTGCTTTTTTTATGCGGGTTTTAGTAGGAAGTCTCTTGTCCATGTACAGATTAGAATTAAACTTTCCTCCGAGCGGATTTCGGATACGCATTTGACGGCCAGCCTTTGTCAAGCCATCATCTCGGTAATTGCAAATATATAGAATCCGATTATAGTAGACACCCTTTGAAGAGCGCTCGATAAAATAGAAGGCGGCTCCTTCCCCTATAAACTTCTCGCCCGGAAATACAGGAAACGGATACTTTGTGAATAGCTCTTTGCGAAAAACCTCGCAGCAATCGCGACCTCCATTGCAAATTCTATCTTCTCGTAGAATATCAACCTTCTTTTCCGCATTTTTCACATAGCAAATCGGTGAGTTTATATCTTTCCCTTTCAAAAAAATAAGTTGGCCCACGTCAGGGTCATTTGTCCACAGTTTCCACTTTTCTAAAACAAATTCAACAGCATCCGCCGTAAGCGCATCATCACTGTCCAAAATCAATACATATTTTCCGCGAATATAGGGATGCGCTGTGTTGAGTGCTGTGTGTTTTCCGCCATTTTCCTTGTAAATATAGTCAATTTCAAACACATGTGGCGTATCCTGAAATTGCTTAATAACGTTTCGCGTATCATCGGTACTCCCATCGTCAACAACCAACCATTGAAAGTCCATACAGGTTTGTTTTTTCAGTGAAGAATAGCAGTTATGCAGGCAGTCTGCTCTATTGTATGTCGTAGTAATAACCGTCAAATCTGGCATAGTTTATCCTCGCTTTATACTTTTTCGCAGTTGTGCGCGAATACTATCCGGAAATAATGCGCTCCCCAGTAACAATAAGTACTTAATACGTTGCTTTGGCGCAAAACTACGTCTGTACTGCCGCACAACTGCTTTGACATCCACACCCATGCGCAGTGCAGTCATCGCTCTATCATGCACTTCCCGCTGTTTATAGCCTTCCATATTCTGCGTCAGCAGCATTTCGTCCGGCGTTCCCGGAAGCAGAAGTTTCACTCTCTCTGCTTCTATCAGCCGCTGTATCGCTGTTTTCCCACGAGAGGTGATCGCAAACACCGCCGACACACCATCGCTTCGCTGCCGGAAACGCGCTCCCCAATAGTCACCAATCCGAATATCCGCACAGCTATGATCTTTTCTTGCCGCACAGTTATAGCAGGCATCGTTCAGCAAAATATTTTCAAAGAAGACCTGCCAGAACAATTCCGTCTCACGTTTGCCGTAATACGTCTTACCGCCTGCATCAATTCGTAAGCAATAGCTATGCCAATCGTTCTTTTTATATCGGAACCGTACACGGTCAAATTGCTCCGTTCTTAGTTTTTCCCGAACGGGCCTCACCGTTTCGTCCCAAAGCCGATAGCTTGGAACTCCATGGCAAAATATCTCCACCAGCAGGAATTGTTCCCGAACTCCAAGACTCTCTGACGCCGCCGCCATGCCCATAATTTGACATGGCGTACCAAAAACAATGAATTTATTCTCTTTGTCAGCCTTTGCTTCGCGGATTGCAGCGCTGAACGTCTTCCCCGGATCGCTCTGCAAATACTTTGACCCATCTAACAGCAAAAGTTGCTCTGCATTTTTCACTTCAATATGGTGTACCCTGTTTGTTTCCAAATCATAGGCTGCGCCAATTACCCACTCATTCCGCTGCAAAGCAAGTTTTGAAAGCTCATGGGCAATTCCGCCCGAAGAGCAGCTATGTACCGTTTCAGCTTCGGCACTTTGCAGTGCAAACAGTTCGCATTTTTGTATGGGTGTTCCTGTTTTCGGTGACACCTGTGGGCAGACCGTTCTGCATCGCCCACACTGATTACATATTTCTGTATCTACTGCTGCCTCATAGAAGCCAGCATGATTTTCTTCCAAACGAACCGCTTCCCGCGGGCAAATTGCAATGCAGGCCGCACATCCTGCACAACGGTGCTCTGCAGTTACCGACGAAATATTATTGACCATGGATACCCTGCAATGCCTCCTCCAAATATGTCCCACTTCGTTTTATCATAGTCTCAATACGTCTATCTGTTTCTTCATACGCAATTGGCATCGATGTAATATTCTCAAGCGATGCTTTGCTCAGATCCGGTAATCTTCTGTACGACAGGCCGGTTTCCTCAAGGAGGGACAGCAGTTTGAATTTATTGATATTTTCGCGAACATAAACTACCAAATTGCAATGGTTTTTCATTCCTACCACAGCACCATGAAATGTATCTGTTACCACGCAGGCAGCATCTTTAAAGTAAGCGTACCATTCCAGTGCGTTACAAACGATATTCCTATCACACCACGCATGATACGTTCCTAAGGAAACCGTCAGTAACCCATTCTCTTTGGCATATGCCTTTATTCCATTGATTTCTTCCGGTAAAACCATATTTCGATCGTATGAATAGACGATCATATAGGGCTTGTTGATAGGCTTAACTTCTGCTCGAAATGCCGAGCCATCATAGAGTAAGACGGGATCGCACACCAGTGGAACTTTACGCCCTGTAAGTGAGAGGATCATCTGCTGCGTATGAACATCACGTGCAGAAAGATAAGCCATCGCTTTCAGTCCTTCTGCTACAAGATCATAGCAATTGAAATTGCGTAGGGTATCTTCTGTTGTCCGGCCAAAGGCGGGAGCGTAAGCTATCGCAGGAACTTTTAAGCCGTACCCATACATCATGCGATTGCAACCGACGTCAATGCTGAATACCTCATCGCTGCCGATAATAATTACATCTACTGCATCTGTATCATATGGTAAAAAATCGTATTGCCGCAGGGCTTCTCTGTGTTTTAGAACCTTTCTAATATTAAAGCAGGTCAATCCGGGTCCTTTGTCAAGGAGATAATTCTTCACATAATAAGGCAGCGCGAAGAATGATCCGGAGTTCTTTTTTTGCTCACCACGATCAAAATCAAAATTTTTCTCATATGTGAGTACCACCGGGGTATGTCCAAGCTGCCGGAGAAACTCGCACATGGCGGCAAGCTGCAATTGAGCCCCCTGATTATTTACTGTATAATGCGTCAATATCCCGATTTTCATCGTCTCACCCTCTTAGAAGGCCATATATATTACCAAGCTCATGCCGCACGTTGGTATCCGCATAGAGCTGCGCTTTTTCATGTCCGGCCTGTCCCATGTGGTCTGCCAGCGTGGGATTGTCCAGCAGCATCAAAATTTTCTCTGCAAAAGCATTTGCATCCGCCAGAGGCACCATATAGCCGGTCACATCCGGCACGATCAGTTCACGATGCCCGCGGTTGTAGGATGCCACCACAGGTTTGCTCAAAAGCATTCCCTCGACAATATTCATCGGCAGTCCCTCACGGTAGCTGCAAGACACGATCACATCCGCAATATTGGCATACCGTTCTAAATCGGTGCGGTAACCGAGAAACTCCACGCAATTCTGCAAGCCGAGCGCGGCAACTTCTGCCTGTAATTTCGACAGTGTCGGACCGTTTCCCGCCAGCAGCAGTTTTGCCTTCGGTTGATGCTCTATCAGAGTTTTCATCGCGTGAATTGCCATGATCTGGTTCTTATTCGGCAGCAATTCTCCGGTACAAAGCAGCAGCTTATCATCAGCAGCATAGCCAAGCTCACGACGCAGCTCTACGCATTCGGCTTCGGACAACTTACGATACTTTGCAGAGTTTGCGCCGACACCGTGAATGCGCTCCACCTGCGTGGAGAACTTTGCTGAAGCAAGATCATAATCCTCCTGCGTGATGGTGATGAGCTTATCCGTATAGCGACACATGAACTTTTCAACCGGATACCAAATGAGCCAGTTTTTCTTCGGTGCACCCTTATAGAAGTGGAAGCCATGGGCGGTATAGAACACCTTCGTGCCGTGCTTGCGCGCTTTTCGCGCCGACAGCCGCCCCAACACGCCGCCCACCGGCGTGTTGCAGTGGATAACATCATAGTTGCCATCGTCAATAATCTTTTTGAGCTGGTTGTAGGCTCCAAGATTTTTCGGTGAAAACGGTGACCGCTGGAACGGCACGTTAAAGACCTGCTCAACAAAGTCCAGCTTTAGGCCGTTCTTCTCGGCAAGATTATTCCGCGCCGCTACATGAACTTCGCAGCCGTGCTCGTGCAGCATCGTAACAAGTGGCTTATGGAACTGGCAAATATGCGATTGTACAGTGGCAATAAGTAACACTTTCATAGTATTTTCTCAAAAAGGCAGGATCATATTGGCTGTAAAAATAACATTTAGGCAAAACGCTCTGAAGTCAGTTTCGTGCTGGTTTACAACCCGGATTCCCATGTCATAGAGCTTCTGGTTCAGCACTTTTTTCATAGCTAGATGATGCTTGTCCGATATCCTATCGATGAGCGGAACCCTGAACAACATATCGAGGAACTTGCGGTTGTTGTAGATGATTGTAATGTCAGAATAGAACTTCATTTCACTGATATTTAAACCGCCCCAGCTTCCCCAAGTTACTTCGTTATAATGTACATCCGCTGGTGGATACTGTTGAGGAATCAACTCGTACTCGTATTCCTTAATGTATCGGTCAAAAAGTCGATCAATTTTATGTGCTAAGCCTCGATTTAACAGAAATATCTTGTACAGATTTCGATATAGTTTGGCAGACAGTGGCGGCATTGTTTTTCTGCCATAGTGCTTATACCAGTATGCGCGGATTGTTTCGCTGACCCAGCTCTTTACTTCAACATCCGCAGGCAAATGATCTGCAAGATAGATTCTCTTTCTAATTTCGTTTTCGGGTGTCTGCGCAATGTACGCGTTGTTATGAAGAATGATCTCACGCTTAATTTCATAATCTGCCAACACTGAAGAATCAGTAGGGATATGATAGCATTCCCATGGGACATCAAATTCTTCGGAAATTTTCTTTGCCGCTTCGCAGTCAATCGATTCCTTCTCTACAGAAAGATAGCTGAACGTATGGAAGCGGTCATATATTCCGTTTGCTGCCGCGAAAGTCGTATTGCTGTCGATGCCACCCGTCAGTGATATCCACGGTCTTTCCCATTTCTCGCTGACTAATGCCATTCCATTTTTCAGAATTTTTGCGGCTTCACGAATTATCTCGTCATATTCCTTTTCGTTTTGAACTTGCTTCAATTCATCAAGTGGATAAAACCGCTTATGGCATATGTTTTTCCCCGTGAAAGAGTACTTTATATTGGGGACTATGCGTTTTAGCTCTGAAAACGGTGTTAAATCAGCAGGCAGATAAGGGCCCATGACGCGGCCATACCATTTATAGTGTATCAGTTCCTCTATAAACGGCATCATCTTTAAGTTAAGAATGTCCGCTACAAGCTGAGAATGTGATGTGAGGTAAAGCTTTCCGTTTACAACACCGGTGCAGGCCGACTGCATACCAGACGGATCGGTCAGGAAGCTGACCTTATCACCCTCCATGAATCCGAGCACAAAAATTCCAGTCAACTCACTGATTACATCATAGAAATCAGAGGCTCCCAAATGTGCAGCAATTCTTTTAAGGATATTACTTTCTGAAATTTCCATAGTAAACGGATTGTACGCATGCCCGAACAGGAAAAAAATCCGTTCATCCTGATGAATCCAGTAAAAACCAGTGTCTCTATGCGTCCATACATAGAAGCTCCCTAATCTCGTGCACTTCCACTCGCCAAAGAAGGGAAAGCTTTTACCATCTATACTTGAATCATTCGTCATCAAAAAGCCACGAACGAAGAGATATTTTCTAAGATCTGCCCTATCCTTTAAAGTCGTTCTCAAATCATTCATCCCAAGGTCTCCTTTATCGTCTCCCACAGTCTTGCCCGATTGCTGTCGCCTACAAAGCTGTTATGCGGGGTCAGGACTACATTTTCCATATCCCACAGTGGGCTGGATTCGGGCAGGGGTTCTTCTTCAAACACGTCCAGCACCGCGTGACCACCATTTTGCAGCCATGCGGTCAAGGCGTTTTCATCTGCCAGAGCGCCGCGGGCGATATTGACGAATATCGTGCCTGCGGGCAGGCGGTCAAAAATTTCTTTGCTTACTATTCCGTGTGTCTCTGGCGTCAGTGCGATGCAGCAGATCAAAATGTCGCACACCGTCACAGCGTCCGGCAGCTTATCTAACGGCAGAATTTCATCAAAATTCGGCAGCACATGCACCGTACGGTTCACGCCGGTAATCTGACAGCCGAAGGCTTTCAGCCGCTTTGCAATCTCGCGTCCCACATCGCCGCAGCCGAGGATGCACACCCGCTTGCTGGATAACTCCAGCAGGCCGCGATGCTTCTCCCATTTGTGCTGAGCTTGATTCGCCGCAAAAAAGCGGCTCTGCTTATATAACTGCAAGATTCCGCAGACGGCAAACTCCGCCATTGGGACACTGTATACACCTGCGGCATTATGCAGCTCAATGCCATGGGCGCGGATATAGTCCAGCGGTACACGGTCAAGCCCCGCACTGGTGAGCTGAATCAGCCGCAAATTGGTGAAGCTCTCGATGGGGTTATATAGGAACAAGCCGTTGCACACGACCGCTTCATAGCGCTCCGGCTGCTCCACCGGTGCGCGCTCATCGGGATGTGTGAACACCTTGTGTCCGGCAGCTTCCAGCATCGCAAGCTCCTCGCTATTCAGTTGAAACGCGCCGGTCACCAGAACATTCATGCGTCCATTCCTCTCACGATTTTCTCCACACAATCGCAGACCCTGCGGTGATTCTCGTCAAACTGTTCCTGCGTCCATGCGGCGCAGTCCTGCTCCACGCGGCGGATATTCGCCACACCCTCGGTAAAAATGCGCCGGATCTCATCCAAGTCCGTGACCTTTCCGGTATTGCAAAAGCTGCGGGACAGAATCACATACTGTGAACCCAGCCGGTAGTGCTCACCGATGATATACTCCGCCGGAAGCATTCCCGAACCAGGACGGCCTACGCCGCCGAAGCCGTAGGGAATATTTGCGTCACGAAGCTGTGCGCAAAGCCTGTCCACCGTGTCGTCCGCCAGAAGCTGAAACATAAACTTTTGATGATAGCAGAGATGTAGGTCGTTGAGGCCGATGAGCATCTGGTCAATTCCGGACACCTTCACTGCCTCTGGCAGATTGTCTGCCGCCGTATCCGTTTCCAGCAGCGGCATGACCTTTGCGCGACCATCCACCATGTTTACGAGCTGACGCAGATCATCCGTTGTGCGCCACATAGGCAGCATGATAACATCTGCGCTATTTTCAATAGAGGCGTCAATCTCCGTCTGAGAGTTGGGATTCAGCGGATTGACGCGCGCCATAATTTCTGCCTTGTTTCCTATGGCAGCTCGGACTTTCGCTATGTCCTCCGGTACATGGTGGGACTGTACAGTGTCCATGCCGCCCTGCCGCTCGGCCTTGCCCAGCACCTCCATATCAATGAAGATGCGGTCAACGCCCGCGTCCGCCGCGATTTTTGCGACTGCCGGGTCGTTGGTGATGTGCATAAGCTTCAACATATGTTTTCCTCAAACTGTCGCGCCAGTATTAACATTATTTTCATTGCGTAAAACTTTGAACACAGTCATAAAAAGAATCTTAATATCCAGCGCAAGTGAGATATGCTGCGTGTACCACACATTCATTTTGATGCGCTCATGCCACTCCACTTCCTTACGTCCATGCACCTGTGCCCATCCGGTAATACCAGGACGAACATCAAACATATGAAACTGTTCCTCCGTATACTGCTCTATTGGCCACGGATGGTATGTAAGCGGAGGGCGCGGACCAACTATAGCCATATCACCAACTATAATATTTATCAACTGTGGAAGCTCATCAATACTTGTTGCACGAATAAACTTACCTATCTTTGTAACTCGCGGATCATCCTTTTCGCTGTAAACGCCGCTTCCCGTACGCTCTGTGCCAACAGCCATGGAGCGAAACTTGTATATCGTGAACTCTTTTCCGTGTAACCCAAGCCGCTGCTGCTTGAACAGTATAGGACCAGGGGATGTGAACTTTATAGCAAGTGCAACAACAAACAATATTGGTGACAGAACAATCATTGCTACTATCGAGATAGTTGTATCTATAACACGCTTCCAAAGAGTTTGATACATTTTATAGCTCCACAACCTTTCCCAAATTATTCACCCTCGCCCCTGCCTTCACAACCGCGCCTTTGCGGATTATCGTTCCGGCTTCAACGTGGCTGTAATCGCCGATCACCGCGCCATGCTCAACTATCGATGCGCTGGCGAGTATGACGCCTTTTCCTATCTTCACGGCGGGGGTGACTATGGTTTTCGCTTCAAAAATCGTTCCTGCGCCGGCCTCAACGGCTGGGCTGATTGTTGCAGTGGGGTGCTTCAGCACGGGCACGATAAAACCTGCCGCCTGCAACTGTTCCGTCAACTTGCGGCGCAGCGCATTGTTGCCTATCGCCACGAACGCCATCGGATATTCATTAAGATGCTTTTTGCAGTTGCCAAGCGTGTCCAGCACACCGGGCAGAGCCGTATTATCATCAAGGAACGCTATCTTCTCAAACACGCCTATTGCCTCAGCGGTTTCGCGTACAACCTGCCCCTGCCCGCCTGCGCCGAGTATTAGCAGATTCATATGCTTCGGCGCATTCTGCGGCTGTTCCATGCTCTCTGTTTTTGAGCACACAACGGATGCTAAATCAGCGCGGCAGTACTGCGCAAAACGCTTTACTATCACGTCCGGCCGCTTATTCTGCCCAAGATATGTGCAGAGACTATACATATCCACGCCTGCTTCAAGCTTTTGCCGTATGAACGCATAGCGAAGCTCCATTGACGAAAGCTTGTCCGCAATATGATACCTTTCGTTCATAGTGCTGAGCAGCACTTGCATAAGCCTGAACGGCGGCAATGTTTCTTCACCGCTCATAATGAAGCTATCATTGCTATGATACAGGCCGATGTTCTCCGCAATGAATTGCTTAACGCTTTGCGGCATGGGCAAATCGCGCGGCGCATCCGACGGGATAAGCTCCACGGGGTCAGACGCCGTTCCGCCTTCTCCGCGCCCGGCAACATTGCGTATATGCAGCACACCGGCATCAATGTCTATATCCTGGCGGCGCAGCGCAGTGACCTCGCCAAGCAGCAGACCCATATTCAAGCAGAGATACGCCGCCACCTTGCGCGGCTCAACATTCTCCGTCAAGTGCCTGTTGATTATACTGCATTGTCCGTCCGTCAGCATTAAAAGCTCCTATAAGCGCTGCAAAAGCCCGCGGCACTCATTCCGCAGGTCGATGAAAAGTTCTGTTTGTTCTGTGGGTTCACATCATGAAGGCTTGTTTAGATACGCCTTCGGCAACCGTAGTCCTGAACTACAGTTGCTCGCTTTCTATTTTCCGGCGGCTTACTGCCCGCGTGCAATGGCGCGTCGAGCCAAGCTGTTGGTTTATGCGCCGAATGCTCTCATATGGCAAAGTATGTTTATTTATGCATTTTGCACAATAGTCCATTCGGCGCAAAAAGCATATATCATGCTTTTGTTGTCTTATTTTATCATACTTTATAAAATGTCTCAAGCTTTTAAGCAAAGAAAATAAACATACTTATTCTTATCATAGTCTGATATTCTTAATTTTGGCTAAATTAATCTTATTCGAACATTTGTACTTTGTTATTTTTATAACTACCATCTTTTTAGCGATCAAAAATCGCCAATTTTTCGGCACTTTTTGCATTGTTCCATCCGGTATCCACCAGTGATACCATAGATTGGAAAGAAGAACGCAGCGCAAAGACGATACTCGATACCGTGATACCCAAGCTGCATCCGGGCTGCATAATACTTTGCCACAACAATGGCTACAAGATAAAGGAATACCTGCCTACGCTCATTAAAACCGCACAGGAGCAAGGCTATGAGTTTGTGACGGTGAGCGAACTGCTCCTTACCGGAGACACCATGATAGATGTAAACGGCGTGCAGAAGTTGAAGTAGACAGCATACTGAAGGGTCAAATAATCAAATTTGACCCTTCACATTCATTTATTCTTCATCTTCATGATATTCCTTATATTCGCATGCGATGTAATCAATCTGTCGTGTTAGGATATAGCTTACATTGCAAGGCTTTGGATCGCCAAGTCGCGTTATTGTTATCATATCATCTGTCACATTCATTGCCTTTCCCCATGGGCCTATTTCATTATTGCCTTTGAATGCGATCCATATCGGGTAATCATACTTTTTAGCGTATTCACAAACTGCCTTTATCATGTTCCCTCCTTCGTATATAAACTCGGGAGGTTTATCAGCTATCAATTTATTGGCTTTAATGAGTTTGTCCTCATACTCCCCATCGGCATCGATTCTAAAAATTTTATCAATGCCATGCACCGACAGTATTTCAAAATCACCATCTTCATCGAGCATATACATTGCGACTTCATTTTCATTTAATGCGGCAACATAACCCACATTGCACCTTGTTGGGTCGTTTTCGTTTATATATACCGAAATCACTTTTCCATGTTCATAAGCCTGCTTTAGTATTTGGTACATGTCCTATCCCACGCCTTCCTTATATGCTTGGAATGCTTATCAATTCACTTTAGCTACATGCTCACTCAAAGCACCTAAACGTTATCTTTGCCTTGGTAATCACCTCTCCGATAGTTTTATCTTCTATCGGATATGAGCATACTTCTTCCGCCGATACATATTCTTTGCTCGATTCATCATTGTGTTGCTCACATGCAGTCCATTTATTTTCGCCTATCATTCCGGCAAAGTAGAGTTTTCCATTGTATTCAAGCTCTACCTCCCCGCCTCTGCTGATATTGTCTACAAACTCATCTATGGTATCAAACGACTTTTCGTATGTCATCTATCCCCCCGACAAAACACAGCGCCGCATCAGCCATTTGATCGATTCGGCGCTGCAATCATTATTTCACAACTTCATCCGCCCACTTTTTCAGTTCATCTGCGCAGGCATTGCGGCGGAGAACCTTGCCCTCAACAAGCTTTGCACTCTTGCAGCTGTTTGCAAGGTATTCATTGGTTTCACCCATGCCGCTGCCGCCTGATGTGGCAAACGGAATTATTGTCTTGCCCGCAAGGCCGTAACCTTCAAGGAAGGTATTCACTATAGTGGGTGCGATGTACCACCATATGGGGAATCCCACGAATACTTCATCGTATTCACTCATGTTGCCAAGCTTTTTTGCCACAGCGGGGCGGGACGACTTATCGTTCATTTCAACCGAACTTCTGGACTTTTTGTTCGTCCAGTCAAGATCTGCCTTGGCATATCTGATCACGGGCTCTATTTCAAAAAGATCCGCACCTATCGCCGCCGCTAAATTCTTGGCAAGGGATGCGGTAACTCCGCTGGCTGAAAAATATGCAACTAACTTTTTGCTCATATTACGCCTCAATCATTTTGTATTTACGATGAATATAGCCCAAGCAGACAATTTAGTCAAGCCGTGTTTTGCGAAGAATCGACGTTATTATTGCACAAAAAGCCGCCAATTTCTCGGCGGCTTCCGCGCGTTACACAAGGAGAGGGTTATTCTGCGCTTTTTGCTATTGTCAGGAATTCCTTGTCTATTGGTCCGCTGTATTCGCTTATCTCATAGGTTTCAACGTTGCGGATCTTTGCGGCCGATTCAACGCCGTAAAGCTCGGTAAGCTTGCCGCGCAGGCGGTCAGCCTCGGCCTGGCTGCCTGCATGGTAACGCTCGCTCAGCATGGCCACCTGCTTTTCGCGCGGCCAGTCTATACGCTCAGTGTGGTGCGGCCAATACATCCAGTCAAAATACTGGCATTCGTGGCAGCTTGCAAGCTTAACCTTCAGATCCATTCTTTCATCCGCCAGCGGCACAATAATGTCCGGCTGATGCGGATAGGGCTTCATGAAATCATCGCCCCAGAAAAGTATGGCCGGAGTATCCTCAAGATACGGTGTATCCGGGCAAATTTTGGGCACCGTAAGCAGGAAAGACGCATCCTGAACCAGCAGGGAGACGTTCCTATGGTCCGCATGGTAGTCATTGGTGCGGTTGGTCAGTATAACGTCCGGCGCAAACGTGCGAATATAGCGGATAAGGTGCTCACGCGCTTCAAGGGTAACCTGAAGCTGCCCGTCCGGGTAATCCAGCACATCGTAACGGCCGCCAAGCAGCCTTCCGCTCGCGGCAGCCTCGCTGCGGCGCTGAAGTTTGAGTTCTTCCCTTGTTACTTCGGCGTGATATGTGCCCGCACTTCCATCCGTAACGGAAAGCAAACGCACCTGCCAGCCCTTGTCGCGCAGTTTGGAAAGCAGGCCGCCGCAATAGGTATCCGCATCGTCCGGATGGGCGCCTATGCTCAATATGCGCTTCTCTTTTTTCATATGATTACTCCTTTTTATTTGTCAATGCAAAATCACAAATTATCGTAACGTCCGGATGCAGCTGCAAAAAACTTGCAGGGACATGCGGGTCAACTTCGCCAAACACGGTTTTTTCTATCGCGTCCCGCTTTGCCGGACCCGATGCCAGCAGCACTATCTTCTTCGCCTTCATTATTCCGGCCATGCCAAGCGTTATCGCTTTATACGGTACGGCGTCAAGCGATGTGAAATTTCGGCTGTTTGCTTGGCGTGTACTGTCGCTTAGCTTAACTATGTGCGTTGGCGCGCTGAGCGAAGTGCCGGGTTCATTGAAGCCAATGTGCCCGTTCAGGCCAATGCCAAGCACCTGTATATCAGCGGGACCAATCCGGGCATACAGCGCATCATAGCGCGCACATTCTTCGTCAAGATCTCCTGCCAAGCCGTTTGGCACATGCGTATTCGTCTTGTCTATATCCACATGGTCAAACAGATGCTCATTCATAAAATATCTGTAGCTTTCCGTGTTCGACCAGCTTATGCCAACGTATTCGTCAAGGTTTATGCTCTTTACTTTGGCAAAGGATACCTCATTGGACTTATATGCTTCAATAAGCTTATCATAAGTGCCTATGGGCGTGCTGCCCGTTGCCAGGCCCAGCACGCAGTTAGGCTTTGCCTTTATTTCGCTTATCAGCATATCGGCAGCCACGCGGCTAAGTTCATCGTAATTCTTTGTCTCAATCAGTTTCATATGTTAAAATCCCGTATCGTTGCTCAAAAGGCGCTTTATCGTTTCTTCTACTGCCAGGCAGCTCATGCCGTACAGGCTTGCATTCGTGCCCATTTTGGATAAGCATACCTGCAAATTGGGCTGCACGGAACGCGTAAGCCGCCTTTCAACATAACGCAGCACATTTTGATAGCAGTCGGCAAGGTTGGTTATTATGTTGCCGCTAAGTATTATCCTATCCGAATTATATGCGCAGGAAATGTCACTCACGGCTATGGCTATATATTCACATATGTCGTTCATCAGCTTAATTATCCGCTCATCTCCGTTTGCGATGGCTTCATTTACGCCCGCAAGTGATGCGCATGCTGGATTTATTGACCGCGCATGCTCTATTACGGCGGATTCGCTTATCGTATGTTCAAAGCAGCCTTTGAATTCGCACTTATCCCCCGAAAGGCCTTCAAGCTGCGAATTAAAATGGCCGATTTCGCCCGCGGCGTTACGGCTGCCGCGTAGCAGCATACCGTCCACCATTGCCGCGCTGCCAACGCCTGCCCAGCCAAACTTAACATACGCCATATTTGCCGTGCTTTCGCCCGCACAGGAAAGCAGATATTGTTCTCCAAGCAATGCCGCCTTGCAGTCGTTCTCAACTATTGCCGGCATGTCCAGCGCCCTTTCAAGTATTCCTACGCCGTCTATGTCCGCCCATTGCATCTGGCTCGATGCTGCTATGTAGCCATTCCTTAAAACGTGGCCAGATATGCTCATGCCGCAGCACGCTATCCTGTCCCTCGTTATGCCTGCATCGCGGCACATTTCGCCAAGCATTGCATTCAACTCATCCGCAACGGTTTCAAACGATGTGCCACTGACGGTTACCAGTTCACGGTATACCGCCTGCTTGGTCGCCATATCAACAAGCGTTACCTTGCTTACGTTCGGCATAGCGTCAACGCACAGGCAATACGCCGCATCGGCGCATATTTCAAGCAGTGTGCTCGGCCTGCCCGCAACGCCCGCCTGCGCGACGGAATGTTCGGATATAAGCCCTATGCGTTTCAGCACGTTCACTATGCGCGTCATGCTGGTCGGACTCAGTCCCGTGCGCTTTGCAAGCGATGCACGCGAAATAGGTCCTTCCCGCTTGACCAGATCGAACACCAGCTTTAAATTATGAAATTTCAGGTCGGCTTGCGACTTTGGCGACGTCTGATACATTTATTATTCCTCCGTTATATTACCGCTTCTCAAGCTTTTCCCTGTAAGCGGTCAGTTCCCTTTCGCTGCCGCGGACAAAATGCCCCGGGGCGATCTCCGTCCATATAGGCCGTTCGTTTGCCGAATAATTATGGCATGATGGGTCGTATACAAGCACCTTTTTCCTCTGTTCAACGTGCGGATTGGGTACAGGCACGGCGGAAAGCAAAACACGCGTATACGGATGCAGCGGATGCTTGAACAGTTCTTCCGTCTCCGCAAGTTCAACTATAACGCCCTTGTGTATAACGGCTATTCTGTTGCATATGAAGCGCATAACGCTAAGGTCGTGCGCTATGAACAGATACGTCAGCCCGCGTTCCTGCTGCAGCTTGCTCATAAGGTTCAGCACCTGTGCGCGTATGGATACATCCAGCGCGCTTATGGGCTCGTCCGCTATTATAAACTCAGGGTCCATAACAAGGCAGCGCGCTATGCCTATGCGCTGGCGCTGTCCTCCGGAAAACTCATGTGGGAAGCGGCTGGCGAACTCAGGCAGCAGGCCAACATCCAGCAGAGCCTTCGCGACGCGTTCCTCTATCTCCTCGTGGCTCAGGTCATGCCTTATGTTGGTAAGCCCTTCGCTCACAATATAGTCAACCTTTGCGCGTTCGTTAAGGCTGGCCATAGGATCCTGGAATATCATTTGGATATTCTTTATCACCTCTCGGTCAGTCTCGTGATCTATCTGGCCTGATATACGCTTGCCATCGTATATCACTTCGCCCGCGGAAAGCTTGTTTATGCGTATTATGGCGCGGCCTATCGTGGTTTTGCCGGAGCCTGATTCACCAACCAGGCCAAACGTTTCGCCGCGATATACATCAAAGCTTACGTCGTTTACGGCCTTGAACGCATTCTTGCCCTTGCCGAAGGTGACATCCATATTCCTCACGCTGAGAAGCGGCGTTTTTATCACCACGTTTTCGTTACTCATCCATATCACCGCTTTCTATATTTTCAAGCTCCTTCAGCCGCTTCAAGCATTCGGGAGGGTCGATCTTTGGTGCGCGCGGATCAAGCAGCCAGGTGCGTGCCTTATGCGTGGGTGAAATCTCAAAATACGGCGGACGCACCATGTAGTCTATCTTCAGCGCCTGCGGATTACGCGGGGCGAATGCATCGCCGCGTATCACGCCGAAAAGTTTGGGCGGCGTACCCTTGATGGAGTAAAGCTCATGACCCTTTTCGCCAAGCTGCGGAAGGCTTGACATAAGCGCCCATGTATACGGATGCTTGGGATCGAAGAACACTTCTTCGCTCGTACCCACTTCAACTATGTCGCCGGCATACATAACGGCTATCCTGTCCGCCACGTTGGCTACCACGCCAAGGTCATGCGTGATGTATATCGTGGTCATGCCGTATTTGCGGCACAGATCCTTTATAAGCGAAAGTATCTGCGCCTGTATCGTAACGTCAAGCGCGGTCGTGGGTTCATCGCATATCAGTATTTCCGGCGAACATGCAACAGCTATTGCTATTACCACCCTTTGCCTCATGCCGCCCGAAAACTCATGCGGATACTGCTTGTAACGCCTTTCAGGCTCCGATATGCCAACGTCCTTCAGTATGTTCAGCGTTTCCGCCTTGGCCTGAGCGTGGTTCATGCCGCGATTCAATATAAGTGCTTCGCTTATCTGCCAACCTATAGTTTTAAGCGGGTTAAGGCTGGTCATTGGATCCTGCATTACCATGGCAATTTTCTTGCCGCGTATTTTCGCCCATTCCCGTTCCGTTTTGAACTTGGCCAGATCCATTCCTTCAAAAAGTATCTCGCCCTTATCTATGGTGCCGTTTTTGTCAAGTAGGCCTATGAAATTCTTGGTCAGTACCGACTTGCCTGAGCCGGACTCGCCAACTATGGCAAGGCTTTCGCCCTTATATACGTCCAAACTCACGCCGCGTATCGCGTGCAGGCTTTTTCCTCTCAGGCTGAAGCGCACATCAAGGTCTTTTACGGAAAGAATAACTTCTTTGTTCTGCAAATAGTTTTCCATGCTGCGCCTCCTTAAACGTGATTCTTAGGATCGGCCGCATCACTGAACGCATTGCCGATGATATAGAACGCAATAGTTATAAACGCCACAACGGCTGCCGGGAACACAAGCTGATATCTCAACGTGCTGTCCATCATCAGTACGCGGCCGGCTTCAACCAGATTGCCCAGCGAAGCTTGGGATGTGGGTATGCCAAGGCCGATATAGGTAAGAAATACCTCGTCGCCTATGGCGCCGGGAATTGCAAGCGAAGTTTGCAGCATTATTACCGAAACCATCTGCGGCAGCAGGTTCTTTACAACTATCCTCAGTGTGCTGCTGCCAAGGCAACGAGATGCCAGATTATAGTCCCTATCGCGGAATATAACGACCTGATTGCGGATAAAGCGGGCCATGGCCATCCAACCGACCATGCACATGGATATGATTATGGTGGTCATGCTCGGGCGCAGTATGTAGCTTACAAGGATCAATATAAGCGTTTGCGGGATATTACTTATTACATTATATATCTCCGTCAGCGCTTTATCAAGACTCCTTACGTAACCCCATGCCATGCCTATTATAACGCCAAATATAAGATCGCTCAGCGCGACCACAAGGCCGATTATTATGGACGTGCGCGTGCCGGCCCATACCCTTGCCCAAAGGTCCTGACCTATTGCGTTTGTTCCGAACCAGTATTCGCCGCACGGCGCAAGGTTGCGAAGGTGCATGCCGGTTTCGGGGTCATTGTTTATTGTAACGGGATCATGCTGATTGGGCAGCAGCGGCTGAATGAAAGCGAAGGCAATTATCGCTATCAGCGCAACTATCAGTATGCGTGCAGCCCTATTGCGCCAAAAGTTTTTGAACGTGCTCGCCCAGTATGAATAGTTTGAATATGCCGTGCGCTCGGCATCCTGCTCGTTAAAGCCATGCAGTTCAAACCATTTGGGGTCTATTGCGGCTATCTGCTCGGCGGTATAATCCGCCGCATCATACATAGGCAGCTCTTTATCCTCCTGCTCCAGCGCAAGGCCTTCCTGTATGTGCTGATCCAGTTCGTCTATGCGGCGTATCTGCCTGTTGAAAAGGAGTTTTTTCTTCTTATCTGCCATTTTAACGGTCGTCTCCTTTCTTTACGAAGCTTATGCGCGGGTCGATAAGCGCCATCAGCACGTCACCAAGGAACATTCCGGCAATGCCTATCGCGGCATATATAAGCACCAGCGCCTGAACCATTGTGTTGTCCTGAAGCTGTATAACGTCTATCAGCAGGCTGCCTGTGCCGGGTATTGAATAAAGATGCTCAATATATATTGAACCGATTATGGTTGAAAGCACCGAACCGGGCAGGAACTGCGCCATAGGCACGAATGCGTTTTTAAATACATGGCGGAACATTATTCTGCTCCCGCTCACGCCCTTTGCGCGCGCAAGCTTTACATAGTCCATGTTTATATTATCTATCATATAGCGGCGCATCCACATCGCGTATGAGCATATGCTCAGCAGCGATATGGAGAATATCGGCAGCACCCATGTGGCATAGTTGTTTTTGTCAAACAACAACGATAGATTGAACCAGCTTGAAAAAAACAGCTGCAAAAACAGCATCAACACAGCCGTAGGGAGCGCCTCGACAATGGCAATGAACGCCGTGCCGAGCTTATCCGCAAATTTTCCTTTGAAACGCGCCATCACGGCGCCGAGAGGTATGCCTACTATAAGCGAGAATATCATTGATATAACACCTATTTTAAGCGAATAAGGTATTTTCTTTTCTAGTATTTTTACTATGGGGTAATTCGGGCGATATATCCAGGATTTACCAAGGTCGCCCTGAAACAGGCTTTTATAGAAATTGAACAGCTGGACATATATCGGCTGATCCAGCCCTTTTTCTGCCAGCATACTTGCGCGAACTTCTTCGCTAAGCTTATCGTACTCTGCACCGAAGTAGCCTTCCATCGGCATAAGGCGCAGCAATACGAATATCAGCGTTATTACGACGAACAGCGATATTATCGCGCCCGCCGTGCGCTTGAGGATATATTCCAACATGGGGCATCATCCGCGTGCCGCTAAGGTGAGCAAGCAGCGGCTCCTTTCTAAGAATGGCGTAAAGCAGCGGGAGGCATGAGGCGAAAACACCCCACGCCCCCGCGATATGGTTTATGATTCGGTCTTATTCTGCCGCGGCAAGAGCAGTCTCGCGGTCAAGCTTCCACTGTGCAAACTGTTCCTGATAATCGGTCAGGCTCATGGCTTCCTTAAGGACATGCTTGCCCTTGTAGCGCCAGATGGACACGCCGAAGGAGGAATATTCGCCATCAAACACGGTCAGCTTGCTGGCAACGTAGCCGTTGGAGAATACACGGAACGGTATAACGATACCTTCGTTTATCAGCCACGCTTCGGCCTTGGCAAACAGTTCATAACGCTTGGCCAGGTCTACCTTCTCGGCGGTAGCTTCCTGAACCATCTTGTCGTATATCTGCTGCTGTGCGCCAACATAGTCGGCATCGTCTATAACGCCGTTGTCATAGTCTTCCTGAGTGTAAACATAACCGGTCAGGTACTCTTCCTGAGTGCACATGGAACGGTTGTTGTAGCTCCAGCTGAGACCCCAAGGATCGGCATAGGTCACAGGATCCGCAAAGTCAGGACCCCAACCTTCTTCCATAAGGCCATACTTGCCGGCGTTACGGACTTCGGAGTTGTAGTTGTTGGCAGGACCGGCAACGGGAACGATGTCGATATAGTCCTTACCAAGGAGCTCTTCGAGCTGCTGCTCGATTACCTGGGCAACCAGATCCTGGTTAGCCTGGTCTACGCGATAGTAATACGGGAACACGAGCGGGAAGGTCACGCCCTGCGCGCTCAGTTCGGCCATGGCCTGTTCCTTGTACTGGAGAGCGGTTTCGGGCTGGAACCAGTTCTGTTCGGTAACGGCCTCAAGTTCGCCGGTCATGGTGTAATCCTTACCATCTACTGCAACGAAGTTCGGAGGAGTGATGGTGTTCATCAGGTATTCTTCCGGGCTGTAAGGATCGTAGCAGCTCATAGCCTTAACGCGGTCTATACCATAAACAATGGAAAGACGGAAGGCGCGGTTATTAACGGCGGTTTTAAACGCATCGTTGTCATAGGTTTCGTCCATATGAGGATCGAAATCGAAGAACCACCACATTGCATCGTAAGTGGGACGGTTCGGGCGGACGATGTTCTGCTTTTCGGGGTCGCTCATCCAGCTATCCAGTATTTCTACGGGGATAGTGGCTTCATCAATCTCGCCGCGCAGATACATTTCAGGCGCAAGCGCTTCGGCTTCAGCGTTATACTTGCCGTAAACGGTCTTTATGGATACGTTCTCGGCATCCCAATAATTGTCATTGCGCTCCATCACCAGTTCGTTCTGGGGTTCCCAGCTGGTGCAGTAGTATGCGCCGTTATAAAGCAGGGTATCGTTGGAAGTGCCGTAGTATTCGCCGCTCTCTTCAACGAACTGCCTGTTGGCGGGCATGAAGGCAACATAGGTCATCATGGACAGGAAGTACGGGCAAGTGTCCTTCAGTGTGTACTGGAGGGTATGCTCGTCAATGGCCTTTACGCCAACCTCTGCAAAGTCGGTCACGGTGCCGTCAAAGTATTCCTTGGCGTTCACTATAACGTTTGCAAGGGTATCCACGTTGTCGGATTCGTTGGCGGGGGTCAGTATCCACTCGGCGCCGAAAACGAAGTCGTCGGCGGTAACGTCGGCATATTCGTTCAGTTCGCAGTCATACCACTTCACGCCTTCGCGCAGATGGAATGTCCAGACAAGACCGTCGTCAGAGGTTTCCCAGCTGGTCGCAAGGCAGGGCTTCACAACGCCATACTGGTCATACTCTATCAGCGTGTCAACAAAGTTGGACGCGGGCTTGAAGTCTACGGTGGAGCTCGTCGCCAGATAGTTCAGCGTAGAGATCTCCGAAGGATACAGATAGCGGAAGGTAGCGTCCTCTACATAGGGGCTTTCCTCTGCCGGCTCACTGGATGTCTGAGGAGCATCGGTGTTAGCGGGTGTGTTGTTATCGTTTGTCTGCTTGGGTTCATCGGTATCGGCGGGAGTATTGGACTGGCAGCCAACTACGCCGAGGACCATCACCAGGCAAAGCACGATAGCAAGAATCTTCTTCATCTTGGTTTTCCTCTCTGTTTTATAATATTTCTGCGAGAATCCCGCAAAACTTTAAATTCGCCTATAATGTGGTGCTTCACACGTTCCGTGTTTATTAACACCATGTTAATTAAGTTGTACAAAGCATATCACGCTCGTTTGATATTGTCAATACAGCGTGCAAACTCTTTTGCTGCCAATTTTATAACAGGGTGTGATTTTCTTCTTTCATATGGTATACTGTGTGCATAAAAAGAAAGGTTAAGGTTAGCTGTAAATGAAAGCTGCGGTATTTGACATAGGCGGAACATTCGTAAAGCATGGTATATATGAAGATGGTGTTCTGAAGGATGTGTCCTCCTTCCCCACCTGCGGACAAGATGGTGCGGATACATTGATTGAACGTATACGCAATGCATGTGGATGCATTACCAATATTGATGCGATCGGCATATGTACCCGCGGGCAGGTTAACTGCGACACCGGCGAAATAATATACGATCCGCCTCACCTTATCCCCGGCTATACTGGTAAGAATCTGAAAACCGAATTCGGCGCGTTTGGCGTACCCGTAGCCGTGGAAAACGATGCTAACTGCATGGCCATTGCTGAATCAAACGCACTTAGCGCCGATGTCACAGCGGATGTGCTCTGCCTAACTTACGGCACATGCGTAGGCGGCGCGATAGTTCGCGGCGGCGCGATATATCATGGAACAAACTGGTCTGCCGGTGAATTTGGCATGATGTACATGAACGGCGAATACTACGAGAACATCGCAAGCGTCACCCGTCTGGTTGAGCAGGCAAAAGCCATGGATGCTTCCCTTTGCGACGGGCGCACGATAACCACTAATCTCGACCGCAGTGACGTACACGTCCTTGTTGACGGCTGGGCTAAACAGGTAGCCGAAGGCTTGGCTTCGCTTATACATATATTTAACCCCGCCTGCATGATAATAGGCGGCGGCATAATGGAAGATGAGAATGTATTCAATATGGTCACGTCAAAGGTAAGCGAATTGACAGCGCCAGGTTTTGACGTAAATATACGCAGTGCCCGCTTTGGCAACAGCGCGGGACTTATTGGCGCGGGTATACTTGCGCAAAAGCTTATGAAATGACGTCCAAAGCTTTCGTTTTGAACCTGTGCAGCAGGCCGGTATAGCAATCCGTCAGCGCATTGCTCACAAACTCGCCGTCCCATTCAAGATAGTTCGTTGCTATCATGGTTGCTATGCCGTGAACATAAAGCCATGTTTCAAGGTGCAGCATATATGCTGTTTTCTCGTTAAGGCCCGTATTTTTGGATATAAGCTTAACTATTGCCTCCGTAACATCTTTACCGCTGTCATCATTTATGTTTTCGGCCGATCTGTCCCGCATAAAAAGCAGCTTGAACAGCTCCTTTTCTTCGGTAGCGAAGCGTATATATGCCATGCCCATGGCCTTATACGGCTTTTCTTCGGCATGCGATGCGGCGCCTATGTATCCGCGGTATATCCTATCCGCCGCCTTTATGGTTTCCAGCCGGACCTCCTCCATATTCTTGAACAGGCCAAATATAGGCTTTACCGAGCAGCCGAGCTCTCCCGCTAGCGACCTTGCCGTAAGGCTCTGCGGTCCTCCGCGCCGTATTATATTCAATGATGCCTCTATCAGCTGTTCTTTCGTGAACATAAACTTTGGCGGCATAATGCGTCTCCTTAATGCTTCAGCAGTGTTGCGCAACGGCAGTTGCGTTTATTATACATATAACCCGGTCTTTGGTCAACAAAGTCCGGGAAATGTTTACTTATTCTTGCACATTGGCCTTCATCCAACGATTAAGCACCTTCATCTGCTCCGGAGTATGGAACCAATGCTCTCCTTTTTCCATTACTGTAAGCGTTGTTGCACAGGATTTCGAAAATCTTTCTATTGTCTCTCTCGGTGTCATGTTGTCTTTGCCGCCGTATATAATATCCGTCGGTTTATCCCATTTGTATGGATTTTTTCGCACCCAGCTAAGATAGTTCCAGTTGAGCGTTTCTCCGAAATCAGTTGGTATCTTTATGCGCTCAGCAAGTTCCTCTTCTGTGACCCCAGCCCATTCCATCATTGTACATATCAGCTTTTCCATGTCTACAATAGGCGATATGAACATTGCCTTATCTATCTTCTTATCCTGCAGCGCAAGCATGCTGAACCATGTGCCTATGCTCACAGCACAAACGCTGATTGAGCTATATCTTTCCGAAAGCAGCTCGTATGTCCTTTTTATCTCAGGCGCAGCCATCCACGGAAGCAGTTTTTCCTTGCTGTTTTTCCGATCACCATGCTCCGGCAGGTCTATCGCTATAACCTGATAGCCCTGTGGGCAGGCGTATTGCGCAAAATTATACGCTTCTTCCTTATAGCCCATCTTGCCATGTATATACAAAAACGCCTTGTCGCTTGGCTCGCCTGCTATTATTGCCGGTATATCGTTTATTTTCGTACGCTTTGCTTTTATCTCCGCCCTTGCGTTGGCCACATGCTTGCGTGCCACAAGCTCGCTCAATATAGCATCGCGGTCGTAATTACCGTTTGCGAAGCCCTTTATGTTCTTAGCTGCCATGCACAAACTTAGGCTGAACTCTGTAAGAATAGCGTTTATCTGCCAATCCGCATATGGGTTCGAATCCGTAACTATAAGCGTAGCCAAGCTGTTCACGACAAGCCACATGTCCCTAAAGTAGCAATCCGCCGTATCGGCATCCATCTTATATGTGCGCATCAGCGATTTTCTCAGCGCAGCTTTCGATTGCTCCATTGCCGCTATCGTGCTCGGTTTTTTCTCGTCTACCTTTGAAATGAACAGCGCCTTATAAAGCATCGGTTCATCCTTAGCAAACTGAATGTATTCGGACATAAACCCAAGAAACGGCACGGAATACTTCAACCCGTCCTCTATGTATTCATCAAACAATTCCTTGGCAATTTCAAGCACGGCGCCGCGAAGCTTGTCTATCGAATAAAAATAATTGAACATAGGCCGGGTAGACATGCATCCCGTTTCAGCTATGTCGCGTGCGGTGATTTTCTCTATTCCTTTTTCCCGCGTCAGTTCAAATGCTGCGTTAACAATATCTTCCCTTGAAAACTTGGTCTTAGGCGGCATGGTCTATCATCTCCTATTATGTTGCTCTTCGTATAGCTAATATCACCAATTGTGTAACAATCGTTATTATATACTCAATTATGTGATCTGTCAAATCAAGACTCCCCTATATGCCCTTGAATTAAATCAAGAAGCATATAGGGGACTCATCGGGAGCAAATTATATTTTGGCGGCGCTTATACTTTTACCGCCGGATCCATCGGGAAGAATATAACGTAGCACTCCGTCATCTCCCCAAGGAACAGGAATATGTTTTCGCCCATTTCAATATGGCGCTTGAATGTAAGGTCCGGTATAAACAGCCTTCCGCTGGTGCGCTTGGGGCCTTTTAATGTGTATCCAACGTCGTTCGGTTCTGCATGCAGGGCATTTGCAGCCTCGCAAAGGCCCGGCAGTTTCAGTCGCTTTTCAAGCTCGCCAAGGCTTTTCTCCGCATTTATATATACCAAATGGTCAGGATCCTGAAACCAGTTTATGTTCATATTAAAACCTCCGTAATAAAAATGCCGCCGGAAAATTCTCCAACGGCATAGATAAAAAGCTATCCTAATGCTGCTTCCGTGTCCAAATCCGCGTGGAGAAGCTTGCTCCGTGCAGGTCTTCTGGCTCGCGCATCATTGCTTTGCTTCGCCTTCCCGTAATAAACAGTGGCATATTGAAGCATCGCTCGCGCATACAGCGGCGGGACCGCGCAGGCTTTTAACCTGCTTCCCTTTTAACCGATCGATTACCGATCAGACACGGAACATATTCATGTTCATATTTATTGTATCATTATGCGGCGCATATGTCAAACGCCGGCACTCTTTATGCCCCGGCGGCAGAAGTATACGGATATAGCCGTAGCAATGCACCAGCCTATCGGCCAAGCAAGCCATATTCCTGTCGAGCCGAGCGCCGTGCCGGACAATACCACGGCAAGCGCTACTCTGAGCAAAAGGTCAGTAAACGTTGACGCCATAAACTGCTTCATCCGTCCCGAGCCGCGCAGCACACCGTCTGCAACCAGTTTTGCCGATACCACTATATAAAACGGCGCAAGAATGCGAAGATATGTTACGGATGTTTTCAGCGCAAGCTCTGTCGGACTCTCCAGGAACAGCATTGAAAGCTTATCCCCAAAGAAGAAATACAGCGCAATCAGCGGAACTGACAGCATCCATACCATCTTTGTTCCGGCCCAGTATCCGCTCTTTACCCTATCGTATTTGCCTGCGCCTATGTTTTGCGCCGTGAAGTTGGATACACCGTTGCCAAGCGTTGTGAATGATGTTATAACAAGATTGTTCAGCTTAACGCCGGATGAATATCCCGCCATAACGGCAGTACCGAATGTGTTTATAACGCCCTGAATTATTATGTTGCCCACCGAAATAAAGCTTTGCTGCAGAACGCTCGGTATTGCTATTCTGGCTATTTTGCCCAGTATTTCACCGGAGAACAGCGGCGCGCGTTCCTCCGTTTCAACTGTTTTCAGCCTTGCAAAAACAAATACCAGCGCCAATATGCAACTAACGCCCTGGCATATGAAAGTTGCCCATGCAACGCCGGCTACGCCCATCTTAAACGCCGTAACGAACAATATGTCCGCACCAATGTTGCTGAGCGACGATGCCGCAAGGAAGTAGAACGGCGTTTTGGAATCGCCAAGCGCGGAGAATATGCCCGTTGCAACATTATAGAAGAACACAAACGGAAGTCCGAAAATGTATATGCGGAGATACAGCGCCGAATCCGCCATTACCTCGGCGGGGGTATTGATGAGCAGCAGCATCTTTTCATCAAGCAGCAGCCCTGCCACCATAAGCACAGCGCACAGCACTCCGCTGGCAATAAACGTGGTAGAAACAGCCGTTTTCATGTCCTTCATGCGCTTTGCGCCGAAGAACTGCGCTACGACCACCGATCCGCCAATATTACAGCCGAACGCAAACGCGATGAATATAAGCGTTATTTCATAGCTGTTGCCAACGGCTGCAAGCGCATTTTCGCCTATGAACTTGCCCGCAACAAGGCTGTCTGCAATATTATAAAGCTGCTGGAATATTATGCTGCCAAACAGCGGCAGGCAAAACCTCCACAGTACCTTTTCGCTCTTTCCGACGGTAAGATCGTTATTCATAATTTTATCCCACCCCACAGCATTATTCATATGCAGCAATTCCTGCATAACTCACGAGCCCATATTATATTCCCTCTCCTTATTTTTATCAAGGTGTCTTGCAATAAATAGTTGCGGCTATGTATAATATGGATATTATATGTTGATTGGGATGCGCAATGAAACGACTGACCATAGGCATTTTGGCCCATGTGGACTCCGGCAAAACGACCCTCAGCGAAGCCATGCTTTATGCAAGCGGCATGCTTAGAAAGCTTGGCCGCGTGGACCACGGCAATGCCTTTTTAGATACACACGCGCTTGAAAAGCAGCGCGGTATAACCATTTTTTCCAAGCAAGCGGAACTTAACTATTCCGGTTGCACTTTTACGTTGCTTGATACTCCCGGTCACGTTGACTTTTCTGCCGAAACCGAACGTGCGCTCGGCGCAATGGATTATGCCATACTGGTTATAAGCGCACCCGACGGGGTTCAAAGCCATACGAAAACGCTTTTTCGCCTGCTGAAACGCGCAGGCGTGCCTACATTTGTATTCGTGAACAAAACCGATATCTCATCAAAGTCCCGCTCTGAAATTTTAGCTGAATTAACTAAGCTTTCGGCAGGCTTCATTGATTTTTCAGCCGATAGGCCAATAAATGATTTTTACGAGGAGTTAGCCACCTGTTCCGAGGACATGCTGAACGAGTATCTGGCCGAAGGCATTATAAGCGATGAGAAGATCGCATCCGCCGTAAAAAGCTGCCTTGTGTTCCCCTGCTGCTTCGGTTCCGCGCTAAAGCTGAGCGGTGTAGACGGATTCCTTGATTGTATAGCACGCTATACTTTACCTATAACCGGAAACGCCAAATTCGGCGCGAAAGTATTCAAAATAGCAACCGATGCTCAGGGCGCGCGGCTTACATTTATTAAAGTTACATCCGGAAACCTGAAGGTAAAATCAATTCTTTCGGGCACAGACGGCAGCAAAACATGGAATGAAAAAGCCGACCAACTCAGGATATATTCCGGCGCAAAGTTCAGAACCGTTGATGAAGCATTTGCCGGCAGCGTATGCGCCGTATGTGGGCTTACACGTGCAAAACCTGGCGACGGGCTGGGCATAGAGCCGCCCGCACCAAAGCCTATGCTTGAACCTGTGCTCACATACAGCGTCCAGCTTGGCAATGGACTTGACGCCGCAAAAGCACTTGCCGCATTAAAAAGGCTTGAGGATGAGGACCCCGAACTGCACATAATATGGGACGAACGGCTAAAGGAGATACACGTTCGCCTTATGGGCGAAATACAGCTTGAAGTGCTGCAAAGCCTTATGAAGAGCCGTTTCAATATGGATATATCCTTCAGCCAGGGCGGCATACTCTATAAGGAAACCATTGCAAACAAGGTTGAAGGCGTTGGCCATTATGAACCGCTGCGGCATTATGCAGAAGTGCATTTGATATTAGAATCGCTCAAGCGCGGCAGCGGGCTTGTTTTTGCGTCAAAATGTCCTGAAGACAAGCTGGATAAGAATTGGCAGCGGCTTATACTTACGCACCTTATGGAAAAAACACATATTGGCGTACTCACCGGTTCACCTATAACTGATATGAAAATAACCCTTGTCTCCGGACGCTCGCATATTAAACATACCGAAGGCGGGGACTTTAGGCAGGCCACATATCGCGCCGTAAGGCAGGGACTTATGCAGGCAGAAAATGTACTGCTTGAGCCGTGGTACGAATTCAGCCTTACTATACCCGCCGAATATATAGGCCGCGCACTGAACGATATGCAGCTTATGTGCGCCGATTTCAGCGCGCCTGAGCAAAACGAATCTTCTGCCACCATACGCGGCTTTGCGCCCGTTTCTGCCATGCAGGGCTATTCTTCCCGGCTTGCGCTCTATACCCGCGGCATGGGCAAGCTTAGCCTTATCGGCAGCGAATACAGGGAATGCCATAACAGTGCGGAGGTTATAAGCCAAACAGGCTACGATGCCGAAGCCGATACGTTTAATACAGCCGATTCCGTATTTTGCAGCCACGGCGCTGGCCATACCGTAAAATGGGACAAAGTATTTGACAATATGCACCTGGAGCGTGCACTACGGCCGCAAGCCAAGCCTTACACCATATCTGATATACCGACATATCGCCCGCTATCCCGTGCGGACGAAGCGGAGCTTATCAGAATATACGAGCGTACATACGGCCCGATAAAGAACGACCCGCTTGCCGCATTCCGTAGGACTTCGCCTAAGCAATCCCAAAGCACAGCCGAACTTTGTCCCTTCCCCACCGGGCCGGACTATCTATTGGTAGACGGATACAACATAATATTCGCATGGGACGACCTTTCCGCCATTGCAAAGGATAACATGGACTTGGCACGAAGTAAGCTGATAAACCTGATGTGCAACTATAAAGGCGTAAGGCAATGCGAATTGATACTTGTATTCGATGCATACCGCATAAAAGGGCATGTCGGCAGCATAGAAAAGGTGAATAACATAACCGTGGTATATACTAAAGAGGCCGAAACGGCCGATACATACATTGAAAAATCCACGCACGAATTGAGCAGGAACTACCGAGTGGAAGTTGCAACCTCGGACCGAATGGAGCAAATAATCATTGCCGGCAACGGCGCGGCGCGGCTCAGTGCTAATGAGTTCAGAAAGCAGGTAGATGCAGCCGTAGCTGCAATGCGGGATTTGATGGAAGAATATGCGCTGCGTGAAAAACCATCGGCAAAGCTGGCACAAGGCCGCATAGTCGGTCTTGATGCGCCTGAAAAATAATAATCATCTACAAACAAAGACCCGATCGCTCGGGTCTTTGTTTGTACTGTTAAGTGCAAAAGGAACTATATGAGTAAGACTTAGGATTACTCTACTACCTTTATCTCCTTGTTCTTCTTGCCAAAGTGGGTCAAAGAAACAACTATGCCGCCACAGGCTATCAGCGCAATAACGTTGGGCAGAACCATCAGCTGATTGAACATATCGCTCAGTTCCCAAACCAGATCGTTGGAAGCAAGGGTGCCGAGGAATATGAACGCCAGAGAGATCACGTTGTAAACGGTTGTGGCGATCTTCTCACTCTTAGCATTCTTACCGAAGAGGTAAGCCACGTTGATCTTGCCGAACATATTCCAGCCGAGAACGGTGGAGAACGCGAAGAAGAACAGCGCTATGGCTATGAAGATGTTACCGCCGGCTTCACCAAGCAGAGTGCCGAAAGCGGTCTGTGCAAGGTTGGTTTTGTTGATAGCTTCGGGTATGGTGCCATCCGCCAGTATGCCGCCCTTGGTGTAAAGGGTGATAACAGCGGTCAGAGCAGTGATGGTCAGAACAACGAAAGTATCGATGAACACGCCGATCATGGCAACGGTACCCTGCTCATGCGGATCCTTAACATTAGCCTGCGCATGCGCATGAGGGGTGGAACCCATACCGGCTTCGTTGGAGAACAGACCACGCTTTGCGCCCTGAGAAACCGCCTTCTTTATGGCCGCACCAAACGCGCCGCCGATGATAGCCTGGGGAGCAAAGGCATACTTGAATATAAGGCCGAAAGCTTCGGGAACCTTAGTGATGTTGGCAAACAGTATTATCAGACCGCCAAGGAGATAGAACGCAGCCATTACGGGAACGACCTTTTCGGTAACGGAAGCAAGACGATCCATACCACCAAGGAATATGAAGCCCGCAACAACGACCAGCACTATACCTATTATCCAGGAAGGAATGCCAAAGGCAGTCTGAGCAGTGGAACCGATGGAGTTGGACTGAACCATGCAGCCGAAGAAACCAAGGGCAAGTATGATAGCGATGGCGAAGAAGCCGGCCAGTATTTTGCCAAAGGTGCCCTTGAAGGCAGTGCGGATGTAGTAAACGGGACCGCCGTGTACTTCACCGTTTTCCTTAACAATACGGGTCTTCTGGGCCAGAACAGCTTCAGCATAGATGGTGGCCATGCCAAGGAAGGCAATTATCCACATCCAGAATATTGCGCCGGGGCCGCCTACGAGGATGGCGCCGCTGGCACCGACTATGTTACCGGTACCAACCTGAGCCGCGATTGCGGTTGCCAGAGCCTGGAAAGAGCTCATGCCGCCGCCCTGCTTGCCGCCCTTGAGGGACAGCTTGCCGAACACGTTCTTCATGCCTTCGCCGAAGCAGCGAACCTGCACGAACTTGGTGCGGATAGAGAAGTACAGACCGCAGCCTAAAAGCAGCACTACAAGTATGTAGTCAGACAGATACGCATTGATCGTCTGCACAATGGGGAGTAGAATGTCGTTCATGTTTGTGATATTCCTCCTAATGATTTACCAAGACAGATAAGAACACCCCTATTCTTTTTGCTCGGATTATCATCAGTTTACTAAATAAAAACCATCTTCTCAATGGTTTTTACGATTGAAAAAATAGATTAAAAAATTTATGCCGCGTTATAAAGACATATAAATATAAATAATTTAACACAATTACGCCATATTTATCATAATTTCAGCCAATATTCAGTTTTGCGTTTCCGTAATTTTCTTTGTATTTTCTCGAAAACAATAAAATAAATTTCTTTTGCTTTTTGTATGATGTTTAGTTCCTGTTAAGGAATATAAAGGCATGCAAATGTCATTTTTACGTTTGGGGCATGTTTTGGATATAAAGAAACGGCGCTGCCGAAGCCGCGCCGTTCTTCACTCATTCTATTCTATAAGGAAATGTTATTCTACAACCTTTATCTGGTCCTTCTTCTTGTTGAAGTGCGTCAGGGAAACAACCAGCCCGCCGCACGCTATAAGACCGATAACGTTGGGGATAACCATAAGCTGATTGAACATATCGCTCAGTTCCCAAACCAGATCGTTGGAGGCCAGAGTGCCGAGGAATATGAATATCAGAGAGATTACGGTGTAAACGGTTGTGGCGATCTTCTCACTCTTAGCATTCTTACCGAAGAGGTAAGCCACGTTGATCTTGCCGAACATATTCCAGCCGAGAACGGTGGAGAACGCGAAGAAGAACAGCGCTATGGCTATGAAGATGTTACCGCCGGCTTCACCAAGCAGAGTGCCGAAAGCGGTCTGTGCAAGGTTGGTTTTGTTGATAGCTTCGGGTATGGTGCCATCCGCCAGTATGCCGCCCTTGGTGTAAAGGGTGATAACAGCGGTCAGAGCAGTGATGGTCAGAACAACGAAAGTATCGATGAACACGCCGATCATGGCAACGGTACCCTGCTCATGCGGATCCTTAACATTAGCCTGCGCATGCGCATGAGGGGTGGAACCCATACCGGCTTCGTTGGAGAACAGACCACGCTTTGCGCCCTGAGAAACCGCCTTCTTTATGGCCGCACCAAACGCGCCGCCGATGATAGCCTGGGGAGCAAAGGCATACTTGAATATAAGGCCGAAAGCTTCGGGAACCTTAGTGATGTTGGCAAACAGTATTATCAGACCGCCAAGGAGATAGAACGCAGCCATTACGGGAACGACCTTTTCGGTAACGGAAGCAAGACGATCCATACCACCAAGGAATATGAAGCCCGCAACAACGACCAGCACTATACCTATTATCCAGGAAGGAATGCCAAAGGCAGTCTGAGCAGTGGAACCGATGGAGTTGGACTGAACCATGCAGCCGAAGAAACCAAGGGCAAGTATGATAGCGATGGCGAAGAAGCCGGCCAGTATTTTGCCAAAGGTGCCCTTGAAGGCAGTGCGGATGTAGTAAACGGGACCGCCGTGTACTTCACCGTTTTCCTTAACAATACGGGTCTTCTGGGCCAGAACAGCTTCAGCATAGATGGTGGCCATGCCAAGGAAGGCAATTATCCACATCCAGAATATTGCGCCGGGGCCGCCTACGAGGATGGCGCCGCTGGCACCGACTATGTTACCGGTACCAACCTGAGCCGCGATTGCGGTTGCCAGAGCCTGGAAAGAGCTCATGCCGCCGCCCTGCTTGCCGCCCTTGAGGGACAGCTTGCCGAACACGTTCTTCATGCCTTCGCCGAAGCAGCGAACCTGCACGAACTTGGTGCGGATAGAGAAGTACAGACCGCAGCCTAAAAGCAGCACTACAAGTATGTAGTCAGACAGATACGCATTGATCGTCTGCACAATGGGGAGCAGAATGTCGTTCATGTTGTGATATTCCTCCTATGATTTGTCCGAGTCAAATAAGAACACCCCTATTCTTTTTTTGCTCTGATTTAGTATCAGTTTACTAAATATTATTACGAATCACAATGCTTTTTTCAATGGAAAATTTGAATTAACATCTTCTTTATACATGTTATTATTTACACAATACTTATATATTCACTTTGTAATTATTGCTTATATATCTATAATCTCGCATGTTACTGCGTAAATTCCCGTTTCTTCACATTTCATTTTAATGTTAAAAAACAATTCACAAAGTGTTTGATTTATAGTTAAAATTTCCTTCACATTTTTTCTGTATAAAGATTTCGTTAAGAATATATGCTTATGCCTGCCTCATGTTGTATAAGTATGAGTTAATTCGCATAAAAACAGGCCGCTTTCGCGGCCTGTCTGTAACTTTATGCATTATGCGGCATCATGCTCATATTGCAGCTTATACAATTTATAATATATGCCGCCCTTCTCAAGTAGCTCCTGGTGCGTGCCTTCCTCAACTATGCGGCCCTTGTGCATAACAATTATGTTGTCCGCATTCTGTATTGTGGAAAGCCTGTGCGCAACCATTATGGTTGTGCGGCCTTCCATCATCTTACCGAGCGCATCCTGTATAAGCGATTCTGTTTCCGTATCTATATTGGCCGTAGCCTCGTCCAATATAAGCACAGACGGCTTGAATGCAAGCGCGCGTGCAAACGATATCAACTGCCTTTGCCCTGCCGAGAAAGCCGCTCCGCGCTCTATAACATGGTGCGAATAGCCGCCATCCAGCTTTTCAATAAAGCTTGCCGCATTAACGGTCTTTGCCGCCGCAATTATATCCTCATCCGTGATGTTCTTCTCATTCAGGCGGATGTTGTCCTTCACGTCTCCGGTGAACAGGAACACGTCCTGCAGCATCTGGCCTATGTTACGTCTAAGATCCTCCAGCTTTATCTTTTTAACGTCTATGCCGTCTATTGTTATGCTGCCCTTTTGAATGTCATAATAGCGGCAGATAAGGTTCTGTATTGTGGTTTTGCCCGCGCCCGTTGCTCCAACGAACGCCACACGCTGCCCGGGTTCAACCGTGAAGGATACATCCTTGAGCACCCAGTCCTCGTCCTTATAGGCAAACCAAACATTCTTGAACTCTATTTTGCCATTAAAGTTATCCATGCTCACCGCATCCGGTGCATTCTCTATCTGCGGTTCCGTATCCAGCAGCCAGAATATACGCTCCGCGCAAGCGTTTGCGGATTGTATGGTGTTGAACTGCTCCGCCAGTTCCTGTATAGGCTGGAAGAAATTATTTATGTACCGCTGGAATATTATCATGGTACCTATGGTTATAACGCCGTCTATCGCCATATGTCCGCCAACGAATATCAGTATCGCAAGCGCCGTTATGTTCATAACGTACGGCACGGGGCTATACAGAGCAAACGCCATAAGCTGCTTCATGTTTATTCCGCGTAGTTCCTCTGTCCTTGCTTCAAAGTCATCCTTAACATCTTTTTCCGCCGTAAATGCCTGCACTACCTTCATGCCGGATACATGCTCCGCCACAAAGCCGTTCAATTCGGATATTTTGGCGCGCATTACGCGATAAATCTTCCGTGTGGCCTTTCGGAAAACAAACGTTGCAACGGTTATGAACGGGATAACGATAAATATATACAGCGACAGCTTAACGCTATAACTTAGCATCATCACTATAACGCCGCCGAGCACAAAAAAGCTTTTCAGTATATTCACTATAACGCTCGTGAACATTTCATTCACCGTTTCGCAGTCGTTAGTTACCCTTGTGACCAGCCTGCCTATAGGGTTATCGTTATAGAAGCCTATGTGCAGCTTCATCATATGGCTGAATATATCGTTGCGCAGGTTATATATTATCTTTTGCCCCGTTGTGGCCAGTATGCTTGCCTGCGTATATGTAAGTACCATCACGGCAATAACCGTGCCAAAGTACAATAGGCCAAGCTTTATGACCTTGCTCAGGTCATCTGCCCGCAGTTTTTTCAATTCCTCTATGCTGAAACCATTGCTGGATATCTTTTCATATTTTGCAACGCATTCGTCCACCGCTTCGCCCAATATCTGCGGCTGATACAGTTCAAGCCATACCAGCACCAGTATTATCGCAAACGCCAGCATAAAATAGCCTATGTACGGCCGCGCGTATCTGAGAAGGCGGCGGTTTGGCGAGAGCGTTTTTTCTTTTGCCTTGCTCATGCTCACAGCTTGTATTCCTCCTTCTTCATCTTTTCAAGCAGCTGCCTGCGGTATAGGATCCGCATACATTCCGCCTTGGGCTACCAGCTCTTCGTGGTTGCCCTCCTCTATTATTCTTGATCCATCGACAACAATTATCTTGTCTGCATTCTGCAGCGTAGAAATACGGTGCGCAATAATTACATTCGTCTTACCGTGGCGCAGCGTTTTCAGATTTTCAAGTATCTTTTCTTCCGTATCGGTATCAACGGCAGAAAGCGCATCGTCCAGTATCAATATTTCAGGATCAAGTATCAGCGCACGCGCAATGGATATCCTTTGTTTCTGTCCGCCGGAAAGCGAAACGCCGCGTTCGCCAACCATAGTTTCATATCCGTCAGGGAAATCGACTATGTTGTCGTGCACACATGCCATTTTCGCCGCCTGCTGAATTTCTTCAAATGACTTGGTATGGTCGCCAAACGCAATGTTGTTGCGTATGGTATCGGAAAACAGGAAGTTGTCCTGCATAACATAGCCGGTTGACGCCCTTAGCGTTTGCAGCGGTATTGTGTGTATCTCCCTGCCGCCGATATAAAGCATATCGTCGTCCGGATCTATTATCCTTAGCATAAGGTTCACAAGCGTGGTCTTGCCCGCGCCCGTGCGGCCCACTATGCCAAGCGTCTGCCCCGGCTCAATATGGAACGATATATCCTTCAGCACATCCCTATCCGTACCGGGATAGCGGAACGTAAGCTCGCGTGCCTCAATTTCGCCCTTAACGGGCTCAGTAGTTGCTATTTCAGGCAAAGCATCCTTTATATCGGATTCTGTATGTAAAACGCTCTCAACACGCTTCAGCGAGGCTGAGCCGCGCGTTACAACGTTTATTATCCTGCCTATGGATGCTATCGGCCATACAAGCATATTAAGATACTGCACGAACGCCGAAAAGTCGCCCACGGTTATGCGGCCGAGTATTGCTATATACCCGCCGTAGGCTATGGCTATCGCCATGGAGCAGCCCGCGATCATGTGCATAAACGGGAACATGAACGCCTGCACCTTCGCGTCCCTTATGTTCGCCGTGCGCGATTCGCTGTTGACAGCCTCAAACGCAGCTATTTCCTTCTCTTCCTGAACAAAGGCCTTTATCACCTTTATGCCGCTGAGCTTTTCCTGCACAAAATCGGAAACCCTGGCGAACACTTCCTGCCGTTTGGTAAAGCGCTTATGCATCTCCCGCCCGACAAACATGCTCACGAAAGCGACCATACTGAGTGGTATAACCGTGACAAGGCTCAGCCTGAAGTCTATCTGGAATATCATCTTCAGCAGCGTGGTGACGCCGATGGTTATCATATCAAGACCCATCATTATCGTTGCCGCAAACGTCATGCGCACGGCCTCGATATCGTTGGTCATGTATGCCATTATCTCGCCCGCGTTATGCTCATGGAAATACGATACAGGCAGCGTGTTAAGATGGCTGAAAAGATCGTTTCGCATATCGCGCTCTATTTTTCTTGCCGCACCGAATATGCAGTATCTCCACCCTATCCTGCCCGCCAGAACCAATACGGCTATAACGGCCATCCTTATGATTGCAGACGCAAAGCCGGATTCATCAATGGTCGTGTACTTTATTCCGTCTATGACCTGGCCGACTATGCGGGGAACCTCCGTCTGCGCGCTGTCTATCACTATAAGTATAGCCATGCCGAGCAGATAGCTCCATTTGTACTTTTTGAAAAACCGGTGTGCGTACGGGCTGCGCAAAATGTCCATTATGCCTGCCTTACGCGCTTTCTTTTGCTCCATTATTCTCTCCTTCACCTGTGAGTAGCATCGTATATTATATCGCATCTTAGCGAATAATTAAACAATTTAATTAGTTACTTAATTTTGACCAATCGTGTACAGACCTATGGAAAAATGTGCGATTTTATGATATTGTTTATTTTAGCATTTTAATGCTTTTAACGGAGGACATCCAATGGCAAAAACCGTATGGATAAGCGGCGCTTCTCGCGGGATAGGCAAAAGCGCGGTGCTGCATTTCGCCCGCGCAGGCTACAAGATAGCCGCGGGTTATCATGAAAACGATACCGCAATGCAAAGCCTTATGCAGCAGTTGGCCGAAATCGGCGCAATGGCCGTTCCCGTCAAGGGCGACATTGCCGACCCTGCCGCTGTGGAAAGCATGGCTGAATATATATGTTCAACGCTCGGTGGCATAGACGTATTGATTGCCAACGCAGGCGTTGCGCATTATTCAATGCTTGAGGATATGGCCTACAATGAATGGCGGCGCGTTATAGATACAGACCTTACCGGCGTATATAACATGATACATGCCTCCCTCCCGTCAATGCGCATTCGCGGCGGCGGAAGCATAATAAACGTATCCTCTGTTTGGGGTATATACGGCGGCTCCTGCGAAGCGGCGTATTCCGCGGCAAAGGCTGGCGTAATAGGCCTTACGAAGGCGCTTAGCCGAGAACTTGGCCCGTCCGGCATTCGCGTAAACTGCGTCGCCCCAGGCGTTATAGATACGGATATGATGGCCAAATTTAGCCAAGCTGATCGGCAGCAGCTTATAGACAGCACACCTTTAGGTAGACTCGGCACCGGGGACGACGTTGCAGGCGCAATGCTTTTCCTTGCATCGGACAGCGCATCGTTCATAACAGGGCAGGTGCTTGAAGTCGGCGGCGGGTTTCCATATTGATATTATCTTTAACGGAGGAACGATAGATGAAAACAAGATGGGGCGAAAAGCTTGACAAGGCAAATATGCTCAGCGAATATCCGCGTCCGCAGCTAAAGCGCGAAAGCTATATCAATCTGAACGGCGTGTGGCAGTACGCAATAACCCCTGCCGACACGGTGCCCGAAGCCATGGACGGCGAAATAATCGTTCCTTTTTCGCCCGAATGTGAGCTTTCCGGCGTAAACCGCACAGTACATCCGAACGAGTCGCTTTGGTATACGCGGCATTTCGATATTCCATCCGGCTTTAACCATGGGCGCATACTGCTGCATTTCGGCGCGGTAGATCAAATAGCCACGGTATACATAAACGGTTGCGATGCAGGCAGCCACGTTGGCGGATACACCGCCTTCACCATTGATATAACGCCGTATATTCGTCAGGAAAACGTTATAACCGTTAAGGTGCGCGATTTTTCGGACGCGTCATATCATTCCCGCGGCAAGCAGAAAACAAAGCGCGGCGGAATATGGTATACCCCGCAGAGCGGAATATGGCAAACAGTATGGGTTGAAAGCGTAAGCGAAGAATATATCGAAGAACTGAGCATTACGCCGCTTTTTGACCAAAGTGCCGTGGAAATAACCGCTTTCAGCAATTATGCCGATTCGCAAAAGGAAACCGTTATCCGTGTGGGCGATGTTGTGGCCTATGGTACCGCCAATCAGCCTATACGCATGAGCATGTCTGGATTCCGCGCATGGAGTCCAGAATCGCCTTATCTTTACGATATGGACGTGCGCATGGGCGAGGACAGCGTAAAAAGCTATTTCGCCATGCGAAAATTCTCCGTAGGCATAGACTCAAACGGCGCGCCGCGTCTGATGTTGAACAACAAGCCGTATTTTCACAACGGCGTATTGGATCAAGGCTATTGGCCTGATGGTTTATATACCGCGCCGAGCGACGAAGCCTTTATACACGACATTTTAACCATGAAGGCCTACGGCTATAATACCCTCAGGAAGCATATAAAGATCGAGCCTATGCGTTTCTACTACCATTGCGACAGGCTTGGTATGCTGGTTTGGCAGGATATGCCAAACGGCGGCGAGCTATACAAAACTGCCGTAGTATCCCTCCCTCTGCTCGGTATAGGTGAAATAAGCGACGGTGAGGCCAACTATGCGCGCTTCGGCAGGGCAAATGCAGAAGGCCGCGCGCAATATTATGCAGAACTTAAAGAGATGGTGCTTCAGCTTTATAATTGTCCATGCATAGCCATGTGGGTGCCTTTCAATGAAGGTTGGGGCCAGTTTGACGCGGCGAAAGCCTGCGACGTTATACTATCACTCGATGATACGCGCACGATCGACCACGCAAGCGGGTGGCACGACCAAGGCATCGGCGATGTAAAAAGCCTGCATGTGTATTTCAAGCGGTTCGATTTTGCGCCGGATAAGCTTGCCCGCCCCGTTGTCCTGAGCGAATTCGGCGGCTTCAACCGCCGCATAAACGGCCACTGCTTTAACCGCAGGGATTTTGGCTACAAGCGCATGAAAACCGATGAAGCATTGTTTGAAGCGTTCAGCGCTCTTTACGAAAAAGAAATAGCCCCCGCTTACGCAAACGGGCTATCCGCTGCCATTTATACGCAGCTGAGCGACGTTGAGGACGAGCTTAACGGGCTGTTGACATACGACAGGGCTAAAGAAAAACTCCCGCCCGATAAAATGCGCGAACTGTTCGAAAAATTATTTGCTCCCCTTGAGTAAGCGCACTTCGCTTTCGGTAAAAAGCATTCGTACCGTACCGAGTTCATCGGTGCGGTATATTTCTGTTCCCAGCTTTTTAAGCCGCTGCATAGTTTCCCTATGCGGATGACCATAATCATTGTTTTTACCTAACGATATGACTACCGCCTTTGGCTGCACGGCGTCAAGAAATGCTTGTGAGCTGGACGTTGACGATCCATGATGGCCTATTTTCAGCACGTCCGCCTGCAGCAGCTCCTTTTCTGATGCTATCATCAATTCCTCCGCATAGCTTTCGGCATCACCCGTGAGCAGCAGCGATGTCTCGCCGTAGGTCACCTTTATAACAACGCTCATGTCGTTAAGGTTGTCCTGATAATCAGCGCCTTTTATGGGCGAAAGCACACGCACCTCAACGTCGCCATCCCAATTTATCGTGGTTTTTGCGCTGCCCCATATCACTTTGGTCTTTACCTTTTTCTTTTCAAGTGCGCTGAGCATGCGGTCGAATGAGCTTGTGGTGTTCACGGCGTCCGGCATGTAAAACGTGCCTATGTCGTAATTATCTATCACTCTTTTCATGCTGCCCATATGATCGCTGTGCGGGTGGGTCATTACTACCACGTCCAGCTTAGTCACACCCTCTTCGCTAAGCACATTCTGTATGCTTTCAAATGAATCCGGCGTGCCGGCATCAACAAGCATGGTTTTGCCGCTTGGCGAGCGCAGGAATATGCTATCCCCCTGCCCAACGTCTATAAATGCGGCATACACGCCGTCGGCACTCTCCGTTGCGACCGAATTTATAGCACCCAGCAAAAGTTCAGGCTTGAATATTAGTATAAGCGCCAGCACAACCGCGGACAAAATGGATATAAGCTTTGCCTTCCCGCTCTTTGGCACTTCTTCCCTTTCAGTTTCTTCTTTCTTTTCCTCAGGCGTTTTCTTATCCACTATCACCTTTTCGGTAGCCCTTGCCGTCACATTGGCGTTTTTTGTTTCGTTTGCCTTATTATGAGCTGTTTTCTTTTTCTGCATCGCCCGCTCCTTTCAAAATTAACATTGTTGTATTATACTTCACTTTCACCCCATATGGAAGTCATATGTTATGCCCTTGCTTGACAATGGCTGATATTTGCAGTAGAATTGCGTTTGCGTGATTTTTGCGCATAATACGTCATATTTATTTATCAGCAATTATTCGGAGGTCGTTTTATGTCAAATGGTGAGCGGATCATGGATATCGCGCGCGCTATAACTGGGGAAGGTTCCTGTGACAGGCGCATCGATTCACTTGATCTAACCGAGATAATACTTGAGGTTGAAGATGAATTTGACCTTATAGTGGAGGACGAAGAAAGCATTCATACGCTGAATGATCTTATCAGCCGCGTGGATGCACTTACCGCATAATAATAGGCGCGTAAGCTTTTGCCGGGAGCATGTGTTCCCGGCATTATTACGGAAAGGAGCATTTTGAATGCAGGAGCTTAAACTCAAGCGCGTATACCGCCACTTTAAGGGCGATTACTATTTGGTAGAGGATACCGCACGGCACAGCGAAACAGGCGAAGAATACGTTATATACAGAAAGCTGTATGGGGACGGTTCGCTTTGGATAAGGCCGACAGCCATGTTTTTGGGCGAGGTCGATCATGAAAAATACCCCGACTGTGCGCAGAAATACCGTTTTGAATTACAGGATATAAAAAGCCGAGCCGGAAATTGAGCAAAAGCAAAGCCCCCGCTTATGGCAATATGCCAAATGCAGGGGCTTTTTATTTAGGCTTAAACCGGCTTATTGCAGCGCCGCCGTTAAATCGGTTCAAAATCGGCAACTCCGTGCTTGCATATGGGGCAAATATAGTCATCCGGAAGCGTGCTGCCTTCGTAGACATACCCGCATATCCTGCATATAAAGCCCGACTTCTTCTCCGGCTGCGGCTTGGGCTTGATATTGTTCTGATAGTAGGTATAGCTCACGGTTTCTTCATCGGACAGGAGCTTCCCCTCAACGGGCGTACACATGAACTGTATATGCGTGCCGAAATCAAGCTCTCGCTCAACCTCAAGCGAAAGATAGCCTACCGTATGCTTGGGAAGTATTATAAGGCCATTGGCACTCCTTTCGGGGGAGTATCCGGCGAATTTATCGGTATCCTTGCCGCTTTGGTAACCAAAATGCTTGAATACCTCAAACGGCGTAGACTCGGACAGGCTGTTTATGTTCAGCTTGCCTGTTTTTTGAATCAGGCCGCAGGTGTAATTCTGCTTGCTTACAACAACCGCTATAAGCGGCGGCGTGCTTGTTACCTGCATTACGGTATTGACTATGCAGCCGTTATCCTTATCCCCATCCCTTGTGGTAAGCACATACAGGCCATAGCCTATCTGATAGAGTGATTTGGTATCAAATTCTTCGTTCGTTATATCATCGGCATTGTTCATATACATTTGTTCCTTTCCTGCCCTTAAAACGGGCATATGGTTTTTCCTATTAGGAAGTGTTCCTGACAGAAGTATATTTTATGCACAAAAGCATGTCAACATTTTATTGATAAATCAGTATACATTATTTATCTAAACAGCGAAAGGCTGGCCTTGACCACGCGGCTTACAAAGCGTATGGTTTCATCCTTGCTGTATTTTTCATAACCTTCTACTACAACGTGCATCAAGCCATTGGATAAATGGGTATACAGCATTTCAAGCTCCGCTTCATCGGCCTTGGGCAGCACCCGCCGCCAGTAGGCAATGCTGTCCGCTTTAGCCAATGCTATCATGCGCATTAAAACCGTTGAGCTTGTGTTCCCCAGAATAAGCACCTGACATGCCTCCCTATTCTGATCCACCATATCGTATATAGCCTCTATAAGCGCCGTTACGTCAAAGGAGTTGACATAGCGAAGGGACTTTTCAAATGCGCCTATAAGCTCGTTCTCAATGCTTTCCATAAGTGCAAAGCAATCGCTGTAATGTGCATAGAAGGTGGCGCGGTTAAGCTGCGCAAGCGCGCAGACCTCCTTGACCGTAATTTTATTGACCGGCTTTTCCTTCAAAAGCGTTAAAAAAGACTGCTTGAGTATCATCTGCGTATAGCGTTTCCTTGCATCCATCTTTTCCATCAAAAAGCCCTCCAAAAAAGTTTACAATGTTAGGCAACATTTGGTTCGGCTGTGTCGCTTTACTTACAGCCATGCCGCGAGTGCCGATTGTATCAGTTCCTTATGTAAAGTATACTATACTTGTGAAAGATAAGCAACAGTCGTGCGTTTATTCCGAGGGGAGGATTTCAATATGTACGATAGATATATTATAACAGGCGCTACCTGATTCTTAGGCAGAGCCGTTGCGGAGGAATTGATACGCCGCGGTGCTAATGTATATGCACTGGTGCTGGATAACGACCCTTGTAAGGCTTTGCTGCCCAAGGAGGTAAAAGCCGTAACGGGCGGCGTATGCACGGAAAGCACGCTTGCAAGCCTGTTTGCGGATGCAGACAGCCGCACATGCGTTATCCACTGCGCGGGAATAGTTTCCGTGGCATCAAGACCCGGAGCTTCGATTTATCAGGTCAATGTTGGCGGAACGCGGAACATAATACGGCAATGCACGGAGCATGGCGTAGGAAGGCTGATTTATATAAGCTCCGTTCATGCCATACCGGAAAAGCCGTTTGGCCGCATTATTACGGAGGACTGCATATTATCCCCCGGGCTTGTGGACGGCGAATACGCCAAGAGCAAAGCATCGGCAACGGAGCTGGTATTCGACGCCGCGCAGCATGGGCTAAGCGCAAGCGTTGTGTTCCCATCGGGCATAATTGGGCCGGGCGATGTTCAATGCGGAAGCTTCACGGCCATGGCAAAAACATTCCTTGCCGGAAAGCTGCCCATTGCCGTTCACGGCGGATATGACTTTGTTGATGTACGGGATGTAGCGAACGGCATTTTGGCCTGCGCAGAAAGCGGAGAATCCGGCAAAGGCTATATCCTTTCGGGACACTATGCTACAATCCGCAAAATGCTCAGGCTGCTGGGGGAAACGGCAAATGTCGGGTATCGCCCGCTCTGCCTGCCGCTTTGGCTTGCAAAGCTTGCCGCGCCGTATTATGAAAAGCGCTGCCTTAAGGATAAAAAGCCGCTGTTCTTCACGCCGTATTCCATTGCCGTTCTTGCGTCAAACGGGCATTTCAGCCACGCGGCCGCATCGGAATGCTTTGCATATCAGCCGCGCCCTATGGAAGAAACGTTGCGGGATATGGCAAGCTGGCTTTTGAAGCGGGAATAAGCGGCTGCTTTCAACATTATTTATTCAAATAATAGGCTTTGCCGGAAAGGAGTACAACATGAAACGGATAATCACCATTGGCCGTGAATTCGGCAGCGGCGGACGCGAGCTTGGCCGAAGGATAGCCGAAAAGCTGCAAATTGCCTACTTTGATCAGGAGATAATTACAGAAATTGCAAAAAGAACCGCGATGTCGGAAGAATATGTGCGCCAAATTGAGGAAATGCGCCCCACAATGAGCTTCCCATTCAAATAGGGCACAGCTTTTATATGACGTCGGATGCCATGTTCCATCCAGATCTTTCAATCTATACCAAGCAGCACGACCTGCTCCGTGAGCTTGCCATGAAATCCGACTGCGTGATAGTTGGACGCTGTGCGGACTATGTACTTAAGGATCTAAACCCAATCCGCATTTTTGCATATGCGGATATGCCGAGCAAAATTAAGCGATGCATGGAGCGACGTCCCGAGGGCGAAAGCCTAAACGAGGCGCAGATGAAGAAAAGCATTGAAAAAATAGACCGAAGCCGCGCAAAGTACTATTCCTTCTTCAGCGGGCAAAAGTGGGGTGCGCGTGAAAACTACGACCTGCTTATAAACACGTCCGGCGCAGACATCAATGCATTGTCCTCCGCCTTTTGCCGCTATATTGACACGTCGGCAGAATAAAAAACCTTTAGACAACAGCAGCGCACCCAACCGTTTTTCAGATTGGGTGCGCTGTTTTCATGCTTTATTATAGTTTCATTCTTCAAACAGATACAGCAGATATCCGTACCCCTCGGCCTCCATTTTTTCATAGGGGACGAAGCGCAGGGCCGCACTGTTGATGCAGTAACGCACGCCATTGGGGGACTCCGGATCGCCGATGAACACATGACCAAGGTGAGAATCTCCGGCACGGCTTCTGACCTCCGTGCGGCGCATTCCGTGGCTCAGATCCTCTTTCTCCACCACGGCAGGGCTCTCAATGGGCTTTGTAAAGGCGGGCCAGCCGCAGCCGCTCTCGTACTTATCCGTGGAGGAAAAGAGCGGCTCGCCGGTGACGACATCCACATAGATGCCCTTTTCAAACTTGTCCCAGAACTCGCCCG
>ERZ773225.336-NODE-336-length-72493-cov-13.960863_pt1 | contig 72493 bp, 60 predicted proteins | sample MGYA00580993_ERZ773225 | MGnify/ENA primary metagenome ERZ773225 (study PRJEB29015, sample SAMEA2737748) | human gut metagenome | biome: human gut; feature: human-associated habitat; material: faeces | place: China | collected 2012 ...
AAGGATAGCATCTTTTTGTGGGGACTGCAATTCGCAAAACAGCAGAAAAAAGCAGTGAAAAACTGTTTAAACTGATGAAATTCTGCACGGTCCCGAATTTTCACTTGACCGATTTATCGCTTTATCATATAATACTATGCCCTGACCTCCGGCGTGGATGTGAAAACGCTCTCAGGCATCCTGGGTCATACCCGGGCGACCTTCACGCTGGACACCTACACCCACACCACCGGCGATATGCAAAAGAGGGCGGCAGAGATCGTAGATGAATTTTTGACCGATATTTTCGGAGAGGAGCTGAAGCCGTGGCAAGAAAATGAAAAAACGGAGAAGGAACTGTCCGCCTGAGAAAGGACGGCCGATGGGAAGGACGCGTGGTCATCGGCTACGATGACAAGGGTCTGCCGAAAACGAAAAATGTGCTGGCTAAAACAAAATCAGAGTGTGTGGAGAAGCTGAAAACGCTGAAGGACGCCCTCGCGCCGCCCGCGCCTCCGAGGATCAAGGCGGATATGCCATTCGGGGACTGGATGGAGCACTGGTATGAGACGCAAAGCAGACCTGCCGCCCGTCCCGGCACACGGCGGATCTACGAAGGCTACCTCCGGCTGTACATCAGACCGGGGCTGGGTCATATCCCGCTGAACAGGCTGACCGCGAAGGATATGCAGCAGTTCTTCGTCTGGCTGAAAACAGAGGGGCGTGCGGACCAATCGGACGGTGAAACGGGGCTGGCGGACTCCCAGCTCCGCAACATCCACAGCCTGTGTTGGCGGGCACTGGAAAAGGCAGTATCGGGAAACCTGATTCCACAGAACCCAGCGTCCGGCTGCAAGCTGCCGCCCGCCCGAAAAGGGGAAATGAATCTCCTCTCGCGGGAGGCCATGCAGAAGCTGCTGATCCAGGCGAAGGAGGAAAAGTACTACGAGTTGTTCCTGCTGGAATTTGCCACAGGACTGCGGCTGGGAGAGCTGACGGTCCTGCAATGGGAGGACCTGAATTTGACCACGGGCGAACTGCGAATCAGCAAGCAGGCGGTGGTCATAGGCTCGGAGGTGGTGGTCACCGAGCTGAAAACAAAGGCGGCGGTACGCACCCTGCTCCTGCCGCCCAAAGTGCTGGAGGTGTTCAGAGAGTACCGGAAAAGGAATGTTTCCAGATGGCTGTTCCCGTCCCCCAAGAAGGAGGACTCTCCTCTGCTGCCCTCGGTGGTGCGCCAGCGGCTGCACAGGCTGTTGGACCACGCGGGCTGTGAGCGGATGCGCTTTCATGATCTGCGGCACCCGTATGTCAAGCACACGACAAAAATTTTTAGCTTGCGCTTGATGGATTCTCAAGCGCAGGCTTATCCTGATGCTCGGCGAAAAACTCGCGGAGCTTGTCAGCTTCATCGGGGAGGACAAAACCGAAGCCCAGTCCGCCCATTCTGCAATAGAACGCAATTTCCATGTCTGCCACCTCAACTAAAAATATCTTGAATTTTGTACGCGATCTCCATGCGCTTATCGGGGTACACCAGCACCCGGTCGATCAGCAGCTCGGCCAGCGCGGTGGTCAGCGTGTCCGCATCGAAAATCGCCTTGGACGCTTCCTTGCGGCTGTCCTGCCGTGCCTGTTCGTCTTGCTTTTGCTTCGCCTGTGCCAATACTGCGGCATAGGCGTTTTTCGTTTTCAGCAGCAGCTCGTCACATGCGGCCTTTTCTGCCTTGTAGGTGTTCAGGTCAATCTCGCCCATGAGATAGCGTTCATACAAGGTGCGCTTGCCGTCTTGCAGTGTCTCGATTTGCTGCTCATATTCGGTGCGTTCCGGCACGGAGCTATCTGCCCGAAGCGTACCGTCCGGGGCAAGCGGCGCGGCGGCTTCCATCTGCTTTTTCAGCGTCAGGAATGCCGCTTGCTCCAGCTCTGCGGCATTGATTCGCATTTTGTGACAGCGGCTTTCTATGTCCGCCTCGGAATGGCGGCCATCGTCATGGCAGGCCCCATCGCCAAGGAGGTGGCGGAGGAATACGGCATCAGCCCCAAGCGATCCGCCTTCCTACTGGACACCTTCTCCTGCATCTTTCAGGGCACCATCCCCTACGGCGCCCAGATGCTGGTGGCCATTTCCACCTGTGCAACCATCGGCTACGCCATCAGCGCCTTTGACATCATCCCCCTGCTGTTCTAGCCCTTCCTGCCGTGCCTGTCCAGCCCGCTGTTCATTCTGTTCGACAAAAAGTAAGGCGTCCTGTTTCGCACATTTATTTACGCCGAGAGCCCCCCTTCTCAAGAAGGCGGGCTCTCGGCGTAATGCTTCCGCGATACCTGTATGACGCGGCGCTGTGGCCGCTATCCGCTGAAATCGCCATGTAAAAAAGACAGCTTCCAAGGGAGAGGCTTCGTAAGGAAGTCCTCTCCCTCGGCTTTTGTAATCGGCCGGAATGATTGGATTGTGGGTAAAATCAATCATAATTGGAGGATTACAAAATGGACAAGTACATTTATGACGAGAAAAACGGGCTTTGGTATGAATTGCAGGGTGATTACTATCTTCCCTGCCTGAAACTGCCTAAAGAAGAATCAAGGCATATCGGCGTATGGGGACAGCGACACTTGCGGTATCTCAAACAGTATCACAAAGTGCGCTACTACAATCTGCTGACAAGCGGCAAACTGAACGGCTACCTTGCCGACCTAAACGAGCAGGCAGAGGAGCTGTTTTCTCGGCTGGTAAAACAACTTGCCGAAAAGGAGGGTGTGACGGAAACGCTCAAAGCGGAAAACCAAATGCTTTGGGTACAGAAGATGAACAATCTGCGAAACGCCGCTATGGAAATCGTATCAAACGAGCTTATTTATCGCTAAAATTGCACAAGAAAGGTCGCCGTCAACAGACGGCGGCTTTTCTTATTTTGGGTGTAATCTAAAGGTCACACTACACTTTTTGTAGGAACAATCCTGCCGTTTGATACACAGTAGTAGATTAATTTGAACTTATATGGTATAATTAGCCTTGAAAATCAAAATGGCGGGGTGAATTATGGGATTGTTTGATATTTTTAAAAAGAAAAACACAGAGAATAAGGAAGCAATTTTTATCAGTAATGCAGGTGGAATGATTATTAGTAAGTCTTTGTTAGAGGGAAAATCCAAACTAAAATGGATATTCCGTGAAAACAGTGCCAATGCGGCTGATAATGGTTGGCGAGCCATCGGTGATACAGACACGCAAGAATATATTAATGACAGTGAAAATATGACAGTTGTGGACTTTAATACCTTCGCAAATATTGAACCCGCTATTCTTGCTATATACAACCTTCCCGTAGGAACTGATTTGGAGTTTCACATTGAAAATGGTAAAAGGTATTTTGTTGATACAAAATCGGGTAAGGTGATTGAGTAAGGGGCATCCTTATTTTAATTTTTACGCAATAACTTCAGTCCACGAAGGAGGCTGCGGATATGGGATTTGACTTGGCGCATACGATCTGTTCAGTTTCCAAGTTTATATTGCGGACTATGCGGGTATCGAATAAAAATGAGGTGTCACCGATGAAAGCCGTAAACGGAAAGAATGTTATGGCAAAATATACTTTTGAAGAAATAAAATCCTTGCTGTTAAAAGCATAAACGAATAACATATTGAGGCAGAGCTGCGCTTTGTATTCAAAGATAAAAGCGATGAATATATGATTATTATTTATGATGATATGTGTTCATTGCAAAGATGCGGAAATATTGAAAGGCAAACCGTCGCTTACTATAAAACATTGGACGAGTTGTATGTGGCTGAACAAGTCGATACTATCATTTTGGCGAGGGATTGGGACAATATTATAGAGTTTGATTGTGCTGACTTTGAAATGTCGGGCTACCGGGAATGATTATGGATTTGCAATAAAAGCCGGCAACGAGAATAACAATGGAGATTTGAAATGGGCGAATTGACTATAAATGAAAAGCGGAAAATCATTCGGAGAGAATTCAAACAATTCAATCAGGAAAACGGATTTAGATTTGTCAGACCCAACACACTTCTTCGGGAGCAGAACGACATTCTGCAATATCTGCAATTCAAGATAAAGGCGGGGTATATCAGCTGCGAAATCGTATCCCAGCCCCTATATATTCCGGCCTCAGTCTTCAGCCTCAACATATCCACCGGAATTCAGTTCTTAGGCAGGAAAACAAGAACGAACTGGGGAGCCTCAGACAGGACTGAGGAGGAGTTTGCTTTAGATGTACAGGATATGCTGCAGCTTATTGCCGCAGGCGGGATGCAGTGGTTTGAAGATATGGGCGTACCTGAGGATTTGATCAAAAACACATTGGATCAGAATTATAAACTGACGCAGGGATATGCACCTGTGTTTAGACTCAGAACAGTTGCCATGTCGCATCTGTATTTGGGGCATATAGCTGAGGGCATTTTCTATATGGAAAAAACCATAGCCGAGTACAGCAAATATCCAAACAGCAGGATGGGCGCTGTCATAGTACCCGATTGTCAGGCATGGATCGATATGGCTAAAAACCACCCGGAGGAGATCCCCGATAAATTGAAATCCATCATTGCAGAAACACGAAATAACCTTCGTATTGGATGATAAAATACGCTCTCTAAAGGAGTCTGATGTAATATGCCTGATAACTATGCGACAGCCGTCTTATATAAAGCGGATATAGAGCGTGAATTGTATAATAGAGCCACTGGAGTGGATGCCGAAGATGATATTTTAGTGGATTCCTTATGTGCTGAATTGAGTAGATGTTTAGGAGTAGACTGTCGTTCTTTTCAGGATTTGCGATATAAGACTATCAAAAATGATGCCTGTATCCCGATTATTAGCAAGTATATACCTCGGTTCGCAAATATAGGGTTTGCCTTGGAATTAATAACACAGCAGTTTTGGAGAAAAGGAAACAAGGAGTGTTCAAATTTTTTGGAGCGATGGACATTAGAGCTAAAAGCCAACGGAAGATTATCAAAAGCTGAAAATGCGCTCGATAACGCTTTTGTTAAAATACAGGACAAGAGCAAACAAGATTTTCTCATCGGTTTAATTTGTGAAAAGGATGCATTTCCATTCACGATGGAAATGCTCGGCAGATGGAAGAGCGAAGCCGCTTTGCCTGTCATAATCGAAAGGCTGGAAGTTGATACAATTAAAACATCTGCTATCACAGCTCTCGGTAAATATAAAGATATATCTTTACTGCCGTACATCGAGCCATTTATAAATAGCACGAAAGCAGGAGAAAGAAAAGCGGCAGCAAGAGCAGTTAAGCAAATCAAAAATCTTCGCATTCAATAAAAACGATAAAAGCCGTAGAGGGAGAGGACACTATGGTGGAATTTGAGTCATTATTCAGAAAAAGCGCAGGGAAACCCATTCAGTACCACGGGGAAACTCTGATGCTGATGGATAAAATTCCTGTTCCGGACAAGTTCAAGCTGTCGGTCATTCTGCTCTCGACCCATTCCGAATGGCAGCAAGCGATTAAATTCAAGACAAAAGGCAAGATAACCTCTCATAATTCAGGAATTGAATCGCCCTATTTTATGCTTTGGGAAAAGGATCTGTGGGAAGCACAAACTCATAACGAGCGATATGAATATGACTGCATTTCAAAAAGCAATGAACTGATGGTCTGGAATGCCTGGGAAGATGACAAGGGCGGTTTGGAGGCGTGGGTACGAAGAGCAGCGATGAAAAAAGAAGTGATTGCGCCCAATCGTTTTCGCTACTACTGCAACGACGGGCATATCGATGACAATTTTGATGCACTGATTTTTGATATTATTATTGAGTGAAATTTAAACAGTAAGGCGGTAATTTATGGTTGGCTTTAAAGTTGGTTGCATTTGGTATGAGATAGGTGCTGCTTCATTTTTACATTCCTTTTTTTCAACAGTTGCCTATAATTTAGAATGTGGAGATTGGGGCACAAGATTCCCGGTTATTATGAATGAATTGTATCAAGGGAGATTGGCAAACGCAAATGTCCCTAATGCCAAGGCGGAATTAAATACAATCGAAAGTGAATTGAAGAACCTATCTCCAGATAAAGTGATATGGGATATTGAAGATCTGGCAAAACAGCCGCCTTGGGGAAAAAAAATCAGCAATCAAATAACTGATTTATCAAATTATTTTATAACCAGTGACGGCAGAGATTTTTTGACGATATTTCACAAGACATTGGATGCTGCGACTGAAATAAAAAAAGATATAATTATCTCATCTGCTGTTTAGGGCGTCGCCATTCAACCCACAATCGCCGTACTCTAAAAGGTACGATGGTGGGGTGTTGTTAACGACATTCTACGGCAGTATAAACGCCGGAGAAAGATAGGCGGCAACAAGAGCAGTTAAGCAAATCAAAAATCTTCGCATTCAATAAAAATACCATTAACGAAGGAGGCTACGGATATGGGCTTTGATTGGGCGCATACGATCAGTTCTATATCAAAACTAATTTTACGCTCTGCAAGAAATTCAGTTGATGGCGGCTCAAGAGACAACAGCTCCAAAGACTGCCGGTTTGAGAGTATATGCAACGAATTTAATCATAACAAGCTGATGAAAAAGTATCAGGGATATGCTCAAAATGAGAAATTCAAAGTCGGCCTAAACGGGAAAACAGTATATATTTTTGATAACGACGAAAATGAATTAGCACGGTTTCAAGATGCTCCCTATATGTACCGTGGGAAATTTATCCCTAACACAAACACCTTGGTTGTAAAATCCACTGCGGGGTGGCTTCTGTTCTATGATTTGGACAGCTTGGCTTTGATCAAAAAAATCAGATTTTCAAACATTGGGAGTCAGGATGGAAATTTTGCAATCACACAAGACGGCAAATATTTATATAACATTGAATCACCCAACTGTTCAACCAGAACCCAACTGACAAAATACGATCTGGGAACCCTAAAGCCTCTTATTACATCGTTTCACAATTCAGAAACTATCTTTTTGAAATGTGTTGAAATATCCAATGAAACCATTTTCCTTTTTGGCTTTATGAGAAACGATAAAGGGATCAAGGATTATGGTTTTATAGGTCAGTATAAAGAAATCGGCGAGAAATGGATGCTGCAGGATGGCAAGAGAATCGCTGATGTCATTTATGATAAAATATCACGATATAAAGGCTGTGAAGACTTCGGGTTTACGCAAAAGTCCTTGGAATACCGCAGTTTAGAAAAAATTGAGGATTTGGAACCATTCACTTTGAGTGGAGTTTATCAGGACATCATAGCAAGCAATAAAGCAAGAGGGCGTATAAATAAAGAGAAAACCAATGAAGAAAGCAGCTTTTATAATTGGTTGGAAGATGCTCTGAAAAAGCTTCCCGGCAATGTAGAGGCAGTCAACTTCAACTTATACGAGGATAATGACGATAAGTGGTCGGTTGAATTGGTGGGCACCTCTACCTTTGATGAAAACAATTCGGATTGGGCTTGTAACGAGGTTTATGTAACGAGAGAAAATCCGTATGTTTTAACGAAAAAGAGTGACTGGAAAGCGATAGAGAACTTATTTACTACATTCTTGCTGAATTACCTTGAACGGGGTAAATACGCTCACATCTTGAAAGAATATCGTGGCATTGGCATAGGCTTTGTTGATGGGGATTTAAGCATCCTATATAAAAAAGACAAGTGAAAAGTTGCCGAGAAAACCATCGAGTCCCTTCTCGAAAAATAAAAGAATGGTGAGGAATACAATGTCAATTTGTGAATTTAATGTTGTTGATGGAGCAGGCGTTCAGAATGATAGTTTGATTCTTATGATAACAGATCATTTGGATTGGATTTCCATTGACGAAGAAACTCATATGAATATGTTAGTCAAAAAGGTTAATGCATACCTTGACTTTATTGAAGGAAAGCAATATCGAAATACATATCCTAACATTGCATTTGAAAAATTTATTATCGATATTAGATGCAAATATGAGATGCCTGCAAAATGTGTCCATTATTTAGAAAAAGCTAATGAAAAAATAAAGCCACTGAAAGCACAGATTAAATTACAAATTACAGGTTGATTAATAATGGTAAGTAAAGGGGCTTAGACGAATGACAGAATGAATGGCCTTGAAGCGAATCTGCTGCTAATGCAGACTGTCTGTTTTACAATGAAATATTCAAAAGCAGTTGACAAACAAATGTTCTATATGCTATACTATACCTTGCTCTCATAGCAGAGTCCACAACTGAATATCTGAAATGAAACACAGGCAGCCGCCGAAAGAGATTGCGGCTGTGCCGCTCCTGTCGCTGAGTCTGCCAGCGGAGCGGAAAAGGCAGACATTGAAGGTTTCTGAATAGCAGAGCCGGTACATAGTTTCATCAAAGATATAGCGAGAGATCATCTCCCGCTGATTTGATGTGCTGTGTACCGGCTCTTTTTATTGTTGTCGACAATGAAAAATATTGCAGAGAGGGTTAATTTCCGTCCTTTCTCGCTGCCTACCTATTGAGGGGCAAATTGAAAACTGAATGACCGTCCGAATGGGATATGACTCTGCCACAACTTCCCGAAAGGGAGCAAGCGGAGCGACGCTGCGGTGAGATTCCGGGGCAGGCACAGAAAAACGAAATTCGGAGAAAACGGCAAACAATCCGCAAATTTTTCAAGAAACAGTTCCGTTTTACACCCGTGATTTCTCCTATTTGTGGGGAAAGCTACTTTACGGTCAAGACCGCGGATTTTCGCAGCGCTCCTTTTACAGAAACGCTGGACGGCCTCCGCATCGTCTGTGGCGTTTCTATTAGAAAATCCGTGAATTCTGCCGGTCTTGAACGGGACTTTTTCCGGAAAAACAGGCCTTTTACAAATGCGATCCGAAATGAGGTGAAATTCAAAATGATTACAGGAATCAAGAAGAAAAGCAAGCTGACCGAGATATGGTTCGACGAAACCGGCAGCGCAGTCAACATCCGTACTTACAACACCGACCTGAAAAATCGTCTGACGGCCTATGCGGCAAAATATCCCGCCCACTGCCGCCTGACGGACGATGATGAGTGCGGCTGCCTGACCTTTGAGATAGACCGCCGACGATTCTCCGTCCGGCTGACCGCTCCCTATTCCGAGGACAGGCGAAGCAAAGCCAAGGAGACGATGACCGCTATTAACCGGCGGAGACAGAAGAACAATTTCAAGAAGCCGCTATGACCGAGAGTTGCTGTCCACAGGAATAACGAGCATCGGATTGTGACCCCACAATCCAAATCCGCAGCTTTACGGTCTGCGGACTTCACTCAGGGGCACGCCCCTGAATACCCCAATTTTACGAAGGAGATGACAATTTTGAATAGAGAAAGCAATGAAAAAGTGCGTATCAAAGTACGCTTAACCGAAGAAGAAAATCAAAAACTGGAGCACGACAGTACCCTGTGTGGACTATCTCAAAGCGAATATGTTCGCCAGCTTTGCCGGGGTATTCGCCCAAAACCGAAGCCGCCGGATGCATTTTGGGAACTGATGGACGAGCTATACAAGGCTCATTCCGATTTGAAAGAATGTGCCAAATATGAGCCGTCCGCCCTTGAACTCTGCGCTGAGATTGAACGGCTGGTACTGGACTTACAGGAGGCGATTTAATGGCAACGACTTCTCTTTGGCACATCGAAGGCCGTTTGAAAGACCTCATCGACTATGTAGAGAATCCCGAAAAGACGAAGGCGAAAACGCCGGAACTGCAAGACCTGTACAATGTGTTTTCCTATGTGCGGCGCCCGGAGGCCACGCAGGAGGGCGAGTATGTCACCGCCCTCAACTGCCTGAAAGAAACGGCGCTGCGGCAGATGATTTTGACCAAGAAGCGTTACGGTAAGACTGACGGCTATATCGCTTGGCATGGGTATCAGAGCTTCAAGCCGGAGGAGGTCACGCCGCAGCTTGCCCACGAGATTGGCGTAAAGCTGGCAAAGGAGATGTGGGGCGACCGCTTTGAAATCATCGTCACCACCCACCTCGACAAGGAACATATCCACTGTCACTTCTGCTTTAATTCCGTTTCTTTTCGGGACGGCGGAAAATATAACTACTCCAAAGCCGAGCGAAAGCGAATGATGGAAATCTCCGACCGACTGTGCCGGGAGTATGGATTGTCCGTCATTGAAAAGCCCCGCAAAGCACCCTCCCGTCCGGTATGGCTGGATGAGAAAAACGGCAAGCCTACCCGCTACAATGTCTACCGTGCCGATGTGCGGGAGGCAATGGAGTTCAGCAGAACCCCCTACTATATGGAGGATTATCTGCGGCGCAAAGGGTATGTAACCGACTTCACGGGCAAGCACTGGAAACTCTGCCTGCCCCAATATGAGCACTTTACAAGGCTGGATACTCTGGATGAAAGGTGGACGCCGGAGAACATACGCCGCTCTATGGGCAGGTATGCCACCTTCGGCAATCGCAGGGCGTATATCAGTTATCCGCCCCAAATGCCACAGGAGCTTTCGGATTGGTTTCAGCCGTTCCATAAGACCGGTCATATCTACAAGCTGTACCTACACTATTGCTATCTGCTGGGGTACTTACCGAAGCATACCGACTACAAACCCACCAGTCCATACCTGAAAGAGGACTTGCGAAAGCTGGACGAGCTGTCAGCGCAGGTTCGGTATATGGGCAAATACGGAATCGAAACCTTTGACGATCTGTACGCAGACCGGGAGAAAATCCAGCGGAATATGGATGCCCTCATTACCCGCCGCACCAAGCTGCAAAACAGGATACGCCGTGCCGTACCTGCCGAAAAGGAAACACTGCGGCAGGAAAAGGCAGGCGTGACAGATCAGATCACCGCCCTGCGAAAGCAGCTAAAGCTGAATAAGGCCATTGAGGTGCGTTCCGCCAAAATACAGGAAAAGACGGATTTGCTCTATGCCAACGAATACCGTGCCAAGGAAGCACAGCAGCAAAAGAAAGCGCAGAGAAGGGAGCGTGACCCACGATGACAAACGATAACGAAATCTATACACAACTTGACCGCATTACAGACCACCTTGCGACAATGACCAAGCAGGAGCGCATTGCGTGGTTTCGCAGAAGCGCCTATGCGCAGCCGCTGAATTTCACCAGAGAAATTGACGGTACGGTATATGCCGTAAGAGCCTTTTTCAAAGAGGACGCAAGAGAAAATATTACCGACAAAGTGCAGCGCATCATCCTGAAAAACGATGATAAAAGCAACGAACATTAAAACTATCGCATTAAAGCGTTGAAGTTTACGGCCGGATATGGTAGAATGGGCTTACCTACAAATTCGATCATATCCGGCTGTGGAAAGGAGAGCTATGACAAAACAACCGGATAAAATCACAGCCCTATACTGCCGCCTGTCCCGTGACGATGAGCAGGATGGTCTGTCAGGGTCCATCAAGAATCAGCAGGCCATCCTTGAGAAGTACGCACAGGAAAACGGCTTCAAAAACACCCGCGTGTTCATTGACGACGGCTGGTCAGGTACGAACTTCGCAAGACCGGCGTTCACGGAAATTATGGAGCTGGCGGAAAAGGGTCTTATCGGCGCCTTGATCGTCAAGGATCACTCCCGCTTGGGGCGGAATCGCCTGATTGTGGGACAGCTTCTGGAAGAGGGTTTCGACAGTCTCGGCATCCGCTATATTGCCATTATGGACAACATCGACACCGCCAAGGGCATCAGCGACCTTGTCCCGATGCAGGACTTATTCAACGAGTGGCACGCCAAGAACACCAGTCAGAAGGTGCGCAATGTGTTCAAGAGCAAAGGAATGTCCGGCGCACCGCTGACCACCAATCCGCCCTTTGGGTATCTGAAAGACCCGGAGAGCAAGAACGGGTGGATCATTGATGAAGCTGCGGCAAAGACCGTGCGCCAAATCTTTGCTTGGTGTGTGGACGGCCTTGGTCCTACGCAGATCGCCAAACGGCTGAAAACGGCCAAGGTGCCGACACCTACGGAGCATTGGGGCAATATCGGCCGGAATTGCAGCAAGCCGCCTGCTGTGCCCTACAACTGGTGCTCGGCCACTGTGGCGGACATCCTCGGCAAACAGGAATACTGCGGCGATACGGTGAACTTCCGCAGCACCACCAAGTCCTTCAAGAACAAGAAGAAAATCGAGCGTCCGCCGGAGGAATGGCAAATCTTCAAGGATACCCATCCTGCCATCGTTGACCGGGAAACCTTCGCCTTAGTGCAGGAGCTTCGCAAGCACCGCCGCAGGCCCACGAAAAGCGGTATTGTCAGTCCCTTTTCGGGTTTGCTGTACTGCGCTGATTGCGGAGAGAAGCTGTATTACAGTGTCACCAACAACTACAAACGGGAGCAGGCGTACTTCTTCTGTTCCTCCTATCGCAAGAACTCCGAGGTTTGTTCTGCCCACTATATCCGTGAGAAAGTGGTGGAGCAAATCGTCTTAGAGAGTATGCAGCGCATTCTCTTAAATGTGCAGGTGTTTGAAAAGGAGTTCGCCCGCAAGCAGATGGACTGCTACACGGAGGACAAGAAGAAGCTGCTTGCCGCCAAGCGCCGGGAGCTGGGCAAAGTGAAGAAACGCATTGCGGAGATCGATATCCTGATTCAGAAGATCTACGAGGACAACGCCAGTGGAAAGCTGTCTGACGAGCGCTATGCCACCCTGTCCCTGTCCTATGAGGAGGAGCAGAAAACGCTGAAAGCCGCTGTCCCGGAGCTGCAGTCTTTCTTGGAAACCGAAACAGACAAGACCGAGAGCTTGCAGCGGTTCATTCAGAAAGTCAAACAGGTCACGGAGCTGAAAGCGCTGACGCCGGAGCTGATCCACGAGTTCGTGGATAAAATCGTGGTGTATGCGCCCAGATACCTCGACGGCAAGCGGGTGCAGCTTTTGGACATCTATTACAGCGGCGTGGGCATCCTCCACGAGCTGACCCCGGAGGAGATGGAAGAAACCTTCCAGCACCATCTCGCTGAGCGTAACAAAGAGAAAACGGCGTAACTGCAAAGGCTACACCGTTTCAAAGAAACAAATTTAATTGAGATACAAGAGCCACCTTGGGGCACCTTCCTTACGGAGGGTGCCCCAAGGGATGCAGCTTTAAGCGCGGCAAATGCTCCGGCACATACTCTGCCAGAACCCGCCGGTTGGCGCTCCCTTATTCTTCCTTCAGGTGCTCATCCATCCAGCGCAGGATCTCGCTGAGTCGGCTGATGCGGTTGGAGGGCTTTCCCTCTCGGCTCAGGCCGTGGTCCTCACCGTAGAACATGCACAGCTTGCTCTCCACACCATGGAGCTTGAGCGCTGCGAACATTTCCAGACCGTTGGCCAGCGTACAGCGGTAATCCTTATCTGCGTGAATAAAGAGTGTGGGCGTCTTAACACGGTCGGCATAGGTAAGGGGCGACGCCTTCCACAAACGCTCCGGATGCTCCCAAATGGTGCCAAGCTGCTGGTCAGGCACATAATAGTAGCCGATATCCGAGAGGAGATAATCCCCCACATAGTTGGCAATGCTCCGCTGGGACACGGCACAGCGGAAACGATCCGTGTGACCAATGACCCAGTTGGTCATAAAGCCGCCATAGGAACCGCCGGCAACGCCCATCCGATCTGCGTCTATTTCGGGATACCTCCGCAGAACCTCATCCGTGAACTCCATCAGATCCCGGAAGTCCACCTCTCCGTACTTACCCTGAAGATCGGCAAAGGCATTTCCCTTGCCGCAGCTTCCTCTGGGGTTGCAGTAGCATACGAAAAAGCCGGAGGCCGCCCAAAGCTGCATCTCATGGTGGAAGCCCGGGCCAAATACCATCTTCGGCCCGCCGTGAATATGAAGGATGCCCGGATATCGTTTGCCCGGCTCGTATCCCACCGGCTTCATCACGAAGCCGTCGATATCCACGCCGTCGGTATTGGTAAAGGTAAGCCGCTCTGGTACGGAAATGGTCACGCCCTCCAGTGCAGACCCGTTGAAATCCGTCAGCTGCTCCAGTTGGCCGCCATCCCAAAGGTACACCTCCGGGAGCTTCAGACCCACAGCCGCAGAGAAGAGAAACCTCTTTCCGTCCTTGGTATCGAAATCAATAAGGTAGTCGTCGCCGCCGAAGAGCGTCTGCACACCGGTCTCCCGCGTCCACATACACAAGCCAGAACCCACGCCGTCCGTGTTGAGGAAATACAGCGTCTCACCCACCATTCTCTGTCCTGTGACGGCGCCGGAGAAGCAGTCGGTGACCACCTCGGAGTTGACCCGGCGGTCATAGCGGCCCAGATTTTCCTCGCCCTTTTCGTCCACCACAAAGAATGTGGGGTGCTCGTACACGCCGTAGTCCCGCATGACCAGTCCCAGGCAGAGCGCCTTCCGGCCCAAATGCCCCACATAGTCGATGCTGTATTTGTCGGGCGTGATCAGCGTCTCCGTCTCGTTCCGCTCCGCATCCCAGCGATACATTCCCTCGGTGACCGGCTTTACATCCCGGAAGGGAAACGCAGTGAAGAGCACCTGACCGGGGCGGACATTCACATGATTCACATCATAGTCCTCCGGCGTGATCCGGCGATATTCTCCGGCAGCCTCCAGATAGAGAAACAGCGTGTTTCTGGTCTGATTAAACATCCCGACCCCGTTTTCGCACAGGGGCAGCTCCGTCAAAACCTTATAGCCCCTGGTCTGCTGACGGCGAACGAGCTCCTTCTCCAGCGCCTCTCCCGTCAGCTCCAGAAGATTCGGCCGGTCCAAATGGGTCTCGCCCGTGAAAACATAACGGCCCTCGTCCATTTTCCAAAGCCCGGATACGGACATGGGGAGACGGAACGCCTCGCGATCTTCACCTGTACATACATTCAGGCGGTGATACACCGTCCACTCTTCCTCGAAGCCCCGCGCCCGCAGCGCTTCGTCCGGCTCCGTGGTTTTATAGAGAATATGGGTGTTATCCTCCCAAACAGCCTTCCGCTGGTCGTCTCCTCGGGTGATCTGCCGGCTCTCTCTGCGCTCCAGATCATACAGCCACAGATTCCACCGGTAGCCGTCTCCTTCCCTGTCGACATCCTTGAGTGCAAAGGTCAGATATCTGCCATCCGGAGACAGCTCCAGTGCAGAAGGATACCGATATTTGGCAAAATCCGTCAACGCCAGCTTCTTCATACCTGAGTCCCCTCCTTCTCCATTACCTTGAACGTCTCATAAAGCATCCGCGTGCCAAATCCAATACCGCCCTTTGTATAGATCCCCTCACATTCGGTGGTCCAAGCGGTACCGCCGATATCCAAGTGGATCCAAGGCGTCTCCTCGACAAACTCCTTCACGAACATGGCGCCCACCGTGGCATATCCACCCACGCTGGAGCCCATCGCACTGTTTTTCAGATGGGCTACACGGGAGTCCAGCACCCGGCGGAGATTCTCGTCACAGGGCAGCTCCCACATCCGCTCGCAGGCGGCGGCGGCGCCCTTCTCCACCTGCGCGGTCAGGGCCCGGTTATTGGTAAAGGCTCCGCAGCGGCGATTTCCCAGCGCCGTCTGGATACCGTCGGTGAGTGTGGCAATATCCACGATGCGATCCACGCCGCAGCACTGCTTGGTATACGTCACGGCGTCGGCCAGAGTGATGCGGCCCTCGGCATCGGTGTTGTTCACCTCAATATACCGCCCGGACATGGAGCGGATCACATCGCCCGGCACATAGGCCGTGGCGGAGAGCTTATTCTCGCAAGCTGCCACCACGCCGGTAATATTGATCCGAAGGCCCCGCTTCTGCGTCGCCCACAGGGCGGCCATCACAGCGGCCGCGCCGCTCATATCATGCTGCATGGTTTCCATAAACTCAGACGACTGGAGGGAGTATCCGCCGCTGTCGTAGGTAAGGCCCTTGCCGATCAGCCCCAAGCGGCTCTCCACGTCCTGCGCGCCGGTATATTCCATGACAATGAGCTTAGGCTCGTGAATCGAGCCCTTTCCGACCTCCAGAAAAGCGGTGAGTCCGATGCGCTCTACCTCATCTCTGCCGTAAACGGTTACCTTCACAGGCGTCTCCTTAAAAAGCTCCTGCGCCGCCTGCGCCAGCTTGGCGGGGGTAAGCACCGTGGGGGGCTCATTGATCAGGTCCCGTGCGATGCAGGTGGCCTCAGCAGATACCTCCGCCTCCACCAAGGCGGCCTCGTAGCGCTCCGGCGTCTCGCAGAGAAACGCAGCCGTTTCGATCCCCGGCGCCGCAGGGGTCGTCTTGTACTTGTCAAAACGGTAGCCGGTAAGAGCGGCAGCCTCTGCCGCCTTTTGGAAGAGCGCCGGCGTGAACTGCGGGCACACGCCCCGCAGATCGGTACACACCGCACGCAGATCCAGCTCCTGACACTGACGATACACCTTGGCACAGCTCTCCAGCACCTGCTCCAGACTCCAGTCTTTCCCCAGACCCAGCAGGAAAATTTGGGTCAGCACGCCCTCTGAAAGAACAGAAAAGCGGAAAATCTCACCGGTTTTCCCTTCAAACCGTCCCGAGGCACGAACTGCGGCAAGCTCCTGCTCCCAAGGACCCTGATAGCTGTTCAGGTTGCCTTCTCCCAGCGGGACCACCACACCGTCCCATGCTCTGGCGTCATACTTTTTCACAAGTTGCAGTTCCATTTTTCCTTCCTCCTTATGGTCTATTTCATGATAGTTAATCAAAAAGCGGGGGCGGCATAGCCGCCCCCGCAGGGATGTGCGAGGTGATCCACCCGCGCTAAATCCCCTTTTTTACAGCAGATGACAGGCTGCGAAGTGTCCGGGCTCTACCTCTTTGAGTTCTGGGACCTCCCGTGCGCAGTCCGGGCAAGCCATAGGACAGCGGTCATGGAAGGGACAGCCGGAGGGCAGATGGATCGGGCTGGGAATCTCTCCACGCAACTCCTGAGATTCGGCAATACTGCCCTCATCAATCGTCGGTGCAGAGGAAAAAAGCGCCTTGGTATAGGGGTGTACCGGGTTGGAGAACAGCAGCCGCTTCGGGGCCCGTTCCACAATAGTTCCCAGATACATGACACCCAAACTGTCGCTGATGTGCTTGACCACGCTCAGATCGTGTGCGATGAACAGATAGGAGAAATGAAATTCATCCTTCAGATCCATAAGAATGTTCAGGATCTGAGCCTGAATGGACACATCCAAAGCAGATACCGGCTCATCCGCTATGATAAATTTAGGCTCGACCGCCAACGCCCGGGCTATGCCGATGCGCTGACGCTGACCACCGGAAAACTGATGCGGATACCGGTTGGCTTGCTCAGAGCTGAGTCCAACACGCTCCAACAGATGGATCGCCTTCTCCTGCGCCTCCGCCTTGCTGCTGCACAGCTTGTGGAACAGCATCGGATCTGTGAGGATCTCCATGATCTTCTGCCGGGGATTCAGGGAGGCATAGGGATCCTGAAAGATCATCTGCATCTCCCGACGGATGGGGCGCATCTCCTGCGGCTTGAGCCGGGTGATGTCGCGTCCGTCGAATATGATCTTGCCGGACTTTGGCTCGATCAGCTTGATGATGGTGCGGGCCGTGGTAGACTTTCCACATCCGGACTCTCCCACCAGGCTGAACACCTCACCCTGCTCCACATCAAAGCTGACATTGTTGACCGCATGGACCACCCGATTTTCCAGTGAAAAATGGCCGTTTTTGAATTTTACCTTATCCAGAAAATCCTTGGTTAGATTGAACTCCTGCACCAAATTCTCCACCTGAAGAATCTTACTCATGGCTCTCGCCTCCTGTCAGCGGAAAGTGGCAAGCCGCACAATGCCCCGGACTCACCTCATGGTTTTCAGGCGTCACGGTACGGCAAATATCCTGGCAGTATTTGCATCTGGGAGCGAAGTAACATCCTTGGGGCAGATCCAGCATACTGGGGACCATACCCGGAATGGACTCCAGGCGTTTTTGCTCCTCTCCCATTCTGGGGATGGAATTAAGAAGTCCCTCAGTATACGGATGGCTGGGACGGTGGATCACGTCATCCCGGGAGCCGCTTTCCACGATTTTGCCGCAGTACATCACGATGATACGATCCGCCATCTGGGAAACCACCGCCAAGTCATGGGTGATCAGAATGAGAGAAGCGCCCTGCTCCTTCACCAACTTATCCATGAGCTTGAGGATCTGCGCCTGTATGGTCACATCCAGGGCGGTGGTAGGCTCATCGGCGATGATGAGCTTCGGATTGGCAGCCAGAGCGATCGCAATGATGACCCGCTGCCGCATACCGCCAGAAAACTGATGGGGGTAGGATTTCAGCCGATCCTCAGGATTGGGGATACCCACCATATGCAGCAATTCCACACAGCGCGCATGCTTTTCCTGCTTGGTCATTTGCTTCTGGTGGAGGTCCAGCATCTCGGTAATCTGTTTCTCAATGGTATAGAGCGGATTCAGGGAGGTCATCGGATCCTGGAACACCATGGAGATCGCCTTGCCTCTGATTTTCATCATTTCCCGTTCGCTCTTTTTGCTGATGTCCTCGCCTTGGAAAAGAATTTTCTCCGATTCCACCACACCGGGCGGCTCGATCAATTTCAGAATGGAAAAGCTGCTAACGGATTTGCCGCTGCCCGACTCGCCCACGATGCCCAGCACCTGTCCCTCATCCAGGGAAAAGCTAATGCCGTCCACCGCCTTGACTACACCGCGGAAAGTGTGGAAATAGGTTCGCAGGTTTTCCACCTGCAGCAGTGTTTCGCTCATCTCGCTCCCCCCTTACTTCAGCTTAGGATTGAACTCATCGCGCAGGAAATCTCCCAAAAGATTGATTCCAAACACGATCAGCATGATGTAGAGACCCGGCATCACCGCGATCCACCAGTATCCGCTGAACAGCACGTCGAAGCCGTTCTTGACCAGCATGCCCAGAGAGGGTTCCGTGACCGGAACGCCTGCGCCCAGAAAGCTCAGCGTGGCTTCCGCCAGAATAAGACCGCCCACCTTCATCGTGGAAATAACGATGACGGTTGTCATTACGTTGGGCAGCACATGCTTGGCGATGATCAGGATATTGGGGATACCGATGACTCTGGCTGCATCTACATATTCCATCTGCTTCACCGTCAGCACCTCGGCGCGGACGGTACGGACGTATGTGACACATCCGATGATCGTAAATACGACCAGCAGCTTGCTTACACCCCGTCCAAACATGGTCATGATGAAGAGTGCCACGAGGATATCGGGAAAAGAGAGCAGGATATCTGCCAAACGCATGATGACAGCGTCTACTCTCCCGCCAAAATAGCCCGAAATCAGTCCCAGCGTGATACCTACGGCGCAGGCCAGCAGCGTACCTACAACGCCGATAAAGAGGGAGATACGGCTTCCGTAAATAAGAGAGCTGAAAATATCCCGTCCCTGACTGTCGGTACCGAAAATAAACCGGGCGTCACCTCCCGCCTCCCATGCAGGCGGTTTGTAGGAATCCGTGAGGGAAAGAGAGGCTACATCATAGGGGTTCTGCGGAGCAAACAACGGCCCGAAAAGGGCAATGAACAGTACCAGTACCACGATCACCGTACCGACGATAGCGGACGGACTGCGCTTGTAATTATGAAAGAACTCAGACTCAGCAATGCGCCGGAACAAGCTCTTGTTGGGGGTCGCGCCCCTTTTTTTCATTTCATCCATAGCGCATCACCTGAATTGGATTCTCGGGTCGATGACTGTATACAGAAGGTCGACCACAAAATTGATAAACACAAACAACACCGTAGTCAGGATCAGATAGGCCACAATGACCGGCCGATCCACCGAGTTAATGGAGTCGATGAGAAGCTTGCCGAGTCCCGGCCAGGAGAAGATGGTCTCCGTCACCGTCGTAAAGGCGATAAGGGAACCGATTTCCATACCGAACACCGTAATAACCGGGATCAAGGCATTTTTCAGGGCGTGTCCAAAGAGAACCTTCCGGGTAGACACACCTTTGGCTCGGGCAAATTTGATATAATCCTGCCGCATATTCTCCATCACACCGGCGCGGGTAAGGCGCACCAGAGACGCGATGTTGGTCACAGACAGCGTAAAGGCCGGCAGGATGATGTACTTAAGTCCACCGGGCGCAAACAGGCTGAAATTCATCCCCAGAAACGGCGCGGTCGCGCCCCGTCCCGAGGAGGGGAACCAGTGCAGCTTCAGAGAGAAGATGTAGATCAGCATGATGCCAATGAAGAAGGATGGCAGGGAAATGCCCAGAATGGAGCCTCCCATCACCAATGTGCTGGATTTTCGTTTGGGAAAAGCGCCCGCATATACGCCCAGCGGGATAGAGATAACCAGCGCCAGCACGACTGATACAAAAACCAGCTCCAGCGTAGCAGGTACCCGCTGGGCAATCAGAGAGAGCACGTCCACCTTATAGATATAGGACTTGCCGAAATCCCCCTTGAACGCATTGGTAACAAACGATACATATTGCTCCAGGATCGGTCTGTTGAGCCCCAGTTCTTCTCGAACCTGCTCTCGAACCTCGGGCGGAGCCTTGGGCGAGACCAGCATATTGACGGGATCGCCAATAAAGTTGGCCAGAACAAATACCAGAATGGACACAATGAAAAGTGTAACTAGCATTTGCGCCAGCCGCTTCAGGAAATACTTGAACACGGTAACACCTCATTTACGGGCTTACACCCTTTTGGCGGGAGGCAGAAGGGAAGATCCCCTTCTGCCTCCTCCCATTGACTGTTCTTATGTACGCTTAGAAGGTGAAGTCCCAAGCCAGAATATGGTCATCGCAACTGGGGGTGTACTGAATGCCGGCGCGCACGCCGAAGATATTGTGCTTGAAGAACAGGGGGATGTAGGCGGCCTCGTCCCGGGCGATCTGATCCACCTGCTCCACCAGCGCTGCACGCTTGGCCTGATCGGGCTCAACAGATGCCTGATCCAGCAGCGCATCCACCTCGGCATTGCTGTAATGGCCCCGGTTGCCTTCGCCCATGCCGGGCTTGCCGTCGTAGGTATAGAGCATATCGTTGAAGATGACCATGCCCTCGCCGGAGCTGTCGCCCCAGCCCGCCATGAAGAAGGAGGACTGGAGGTTCTCTGCGCTTGTCTTCTCATAGAAGGAGGCGCGAGGCAACAGGTTCACCTCGGCCTTGATGCCCACCTTCTCCAGATAGCTGGCAATGGCCTGAGACACCTGATCGGCGTTCACGTCACTGTCGTTGCGGGCATCGATGCGGAGATAGAAGCCATCGGGATAGCCAGCCTCCGCCAAAAGCTGCTTGGCAAGCTCGGGATCGTAGGCGGGACGCTCCGCGTCGGCATTATATCCCACACAGATGCTGGGCATATAGGAGTTGGCCACGGTGGCGTAGCCGTTCATGACGGTATCGATGATCGTCTGAATGTCAATGGCGTGGTAAATGGCCTGACGAACCTTCACATTGAGGAGCGGGTTGGGATCGTCGGTGCCGGCAGAGCCATGCTCATTGAGCTGATCAAAGCCCATGTAGTTGCAGGACAGGCTGGGATTGGTAATGACCTGGACGTTGGGGTCGTTCTTCAGGCGGTTCACGTCCATCACAGGGATGTTGGAGATAAAGTCCACCTCTCCGTTGATGAGAGCGGTGGTGCGGGTAGCTGCATTGGCGATCACGCGGAACTCCACGGTCTCTGCATCAGGCAGCTCGCCCCAATACTCGTCGTTGCGGACCAGCTTGATATAGGATTCCTTTACATGCTCCACCAGACGATACCGGCCGGTACCCACGGGGTTCGCGGCGATCTCCTCGCTGGTAAGTCCCTCACAGGTCTCCTTGTCAAGCATCATGATATGGACCAGGCTGCCGTCAAACACGGGATAGGGGATCTTGGTCACCAGCTGCACGGTGTAATCATCCACCTTCTTGACCTCCTGAAGACGCATGAGGTACACGCCCATCTCCAGAGTAGGATCGTTGAGGATGCGCTCAAAGCTGAAGACCACGTCATCGGCATTGAAGTCGTTTCCGTTGGAGAACTTCACGCCATGGCGGAGCTTGAACTCCCACGTCACGCCGTCATCCAGAACAGTCCAGCTCTCTGCCAGACCGGGCTTCCTGCTCAGATCTGCATTATAGTCCACCAGAGCGTCGTACAGGTGAGACGCCATCTGCATCTCGATGCCGCTGTCCTTTACCGCGGGGTCCAGCGAGACAACATCATTCAGCACCGCGATGGTCAGGCTCTTTTTGCCGTCATCAGAGGGGTTGCTCTGCTGCGATTTGTCTGCCCCACAGCCGGTCAAGGCCACCGAGAGACACAGAGCTACGGACAGGAACATTGCGATGGTTCTCTTTTTCATAGCTGTTTCTCCTTTAAAAAATTTCTTATCTCACAAGGTGCGTCGTTTACAGGTATCACTGAAGCGACAGACCGTTGATCGCCTTTTCCATCTGCTCCAGAGCCTTTGTCAGGGTACACCTGGGGCAGGCCACGTTCATGCGCAGGAAGGCCTCTCCCTGCTCGCCGAACTCATAGCCGGCGCAGAACGCCACCTTGGCCTCGTTGATCATGAAGTGCTCCAGGGCCATGCCCCGGTAGGGCAGCTGGGAGCAGTCCAGCCAGACCAGATAGGTGCCCTCGGAGGGGATCATGCGGATCTGGGGAATGCGCTCCCGCAGGAACTGCTCCAGATACGCCTTGTTGTCGGACACATAGGCGATGGCCTGATCCAGCCACTCCTCGCCGTCGTTGTAGGCGGCTATGAGGGCTGCCATGCCGAAGATGTTGTCCAGCCGTGTCTGGGCAATGGACATCTCCTCGTTGAACTTGCACCGCAGGTCGTCGTCTGCCAGCACGAGAGTGGCCATACCCAGTCCGCCCAGATTGAAGCCCTTGTTGGAGGAGTAGCAGACCATGGAATGGCGCAGTACCTCCTCGCCCAGCAGGCCAAAGGTGGTGTGAGGATGCTCCGGCGGCACGAAGTCGCAGTGGATCTCGTCCACCAGCATGAAGATGTTGTGCCGCAGACAGATCTCCGCCACGCCCTCCAGCTCCTGACGGGTCCATACCCGGCCAGTGGGGTTGTGGGGGCTGGAGAGCACCAGTACCTTCACGCCGGAGGCTGCCTTGGCCTCCATGTCGGCAAAGTCGAAGGTGTAGCGTCCATCCTTCCAGACCAGCGGCGTCTCTACCAGCTTCCGGCCGCCCCGGGTGACCATGTCAAACAGCGGGTCGTAGTTGGGCATGGGTACCATGACCCTGTCGCCGGGCTTGGTGAGGATGCGCAGCACCACGTTCATGGCGTAGATCACGCCGGGAGGTGCAAAGGCCAGATGCTCATAGTTGACCTCAAAGCCGTGGCGCTTTTTCAGCCAGCCCATCACCGCGTCGTAATAGGGCTGCTGGCGCACGCCGTAGCCGTAAACCGGGTGGGCGGCGCGCTTCTGTACGGCCTCTACGATGCAGGGGGCGCAGGCAAAATCCATGTCCGCCACCCACATGGGGATCACATCGTCCCGGCCAAAATAATCCATATCGCAGTCCCACTTAAAGGAGAAGGTATTTCTGCGATTGATGGGGGTATCAAAATCGTATCTCATGCAGCGCCACCAACCAGTGCAACGACGATCCACAGAATGATGGACACTGCCGCCGCCAGCAGCGCATAGGGGAGCTGGGTGCGGACGTGGTCAATGTGGTCGCAGGCGGCGCCCAGAGAGGAGAGCACCGAGGTGTCGGAAACGGGGGAGCAATGGTCGCCGAACAGACCGCCGCTGACAACGGCACCCACAGCGGCGTAGACCAGGGTACCCAGCTGACCGCCGGTGAAGGAGTAAGCCATGGGAACAGCGATGGGAATGCAGATGGCGAAGGTGCCCCAGGAGGAGCCAGTGAAGAAAGAGATCACGGCGCCCGCGATGAAGGTCACAGACAGGAACAGGGCGGGGGTCATCCAGCTCTCGCAGACACCCAGCAGGAAGTCGGCTGCGCCCATGGACTTGGTGATGGTGTTGATGCAGTAGGCCAGGGCCAGGATCAGCGTGGCGGACATGACACTCTTCATGCCCTGCACGGCGGTGTTCACCAGATCGGTCACGCTCTTGAACACCTTACGGATGCTCAGCTCGATGGCCATGTAGATCACGGTGATGATGAAGCACTCCAGGATCTTCACGCCGCCCTTGGCGATGTACGTCCAGATGGCGGTGGCTACCAGGATCATGATGGGGACCAGGAAGTCCAGCATGACGTTGGGCTTCACATCGCTGTCGTTGCCCTTCTGCAGCTCCTCCAGCTCGGTGCCCATCATGGGGACGGCACCGTCACGCAGCAGCTTGCCGGTGGTGCGGGCGCGCTGCTCCGCCTTGCGCATAGGCCCGAAGTCGGGGAAGATCTCCAGTGCGGAGAGCAGCGTGATGAGCACCATCAGAATCGCGTAGAAGTTAAAGGGGATGGCGCTGATGTAGACGCTTACGCCCTGCTCATTGGATGTCACAGGGCCGCCCAGATCCGCCACCAGACCGGCCACGTAGGCGCCCCATGCCATAAAGGGCATCAGGGTGCACACGGAGGCGCAGGTGGAGTCGAGGATGAAGGCCAGCTTCTCTCTGGGCACGCGCATCTCATCCGTCAGGGGACGCATGACCACGCCGCGCAGCAGGGGGCTCATGTAGTCGTCGATGGTGAACAGACCGATGAACCAGGTGGCCAGCTTCACGCTGCGGGGGGATTTCACCTTTCCGGCGATCATCTCCGCGAACGCCTTGACCACGCCCGCCTTCATGAAGAACGCGATCATAATGCCGATGAATACCTGGATCAGCAGGATCCAGATGAAGTCCTCGTTGCCCAGAGCCTCCTTCGCCAGAGCGGAGAAGCCGAAGGCGGGGTCATGCCCCAGCAGCAGAACGCCGGAGAGACAGCCCATGAACAGGGCAAAGACCGCGTCCTTCTTCCAAAATGCCAGCAGCAGGGTAAGCGCAAGGGGAATCAATGACAAGATACCGTAGTTTGCAGCTTCCAATACAAATACCTCCTTAAAAATAGAATGCGGGGGTGACCTTGAGCCTCCCTTCTGATAACTTTGTTACATTCCTGATTATAATTTATCACACCGCCCTTGTCAATCCCGCATAAGTGCCAAGAAGTCTGATAAATTTTTGTCTAAATCGCTGTCCTGAAGGCTCTTTTCGCCTCGTCCTGCAAAAAAAAAGTTATATCCCCGCCGCTTTCCAGCATATTAGGTGTTGATTTATCCATTTATCTTTGATATACTGATTTTCAGCAGCGCCATGTAACAGTTTTTTATCAGGCAAGGATTATTGTTGAGAAAGTAGGGATACAGTGAGCAACTACGCCAGTCTTGAGCGATACATTCCCTTGGTGAAATTCATGGGGGAGATCTGCGGGAAGAATTATGAGATCATCCTCCACGACGTTTCCACGCCGGAGCGCTCGGTGATTGCCGCCTGCAACGAGCATCTCAGCGGCCGCCGCGTGGGTGACCCCATGACGGAGTTGGCCAAGGAACTGCTGCGAACCGGAGCCTATAAGGAGCACGACTATGTGGCCAACTATGAGGGCCGTACCCGGGGAGGCAAGCGTTTCGTCTCTTCCACCTATTTCATTAAGGAAAAGGGCCAGTTGGTGGGACTGATTTGCGTGAACCACGATGTGGAGGATATTTTGGTGCTCTCGGAGCATCTCTCCAACCTGCTCCATTCCTTTTCTCTTCCGCAAGAGGAGGAGAGCTCCGCCTATACCGAAGACCTGGACGATTCCATCCCGGAGCTGTCCAGCAATCTGATCCACTCCACCATCCTCGGCTATGGTATTCCCTCCAATGCCATGCATACCGCCGACAAGCTGGAGATACTCCGCTCTCTGGAAGCGCAGGGGGTATTCCAGACCAAGGGCTCCGTCGGGCAGGTCGCCAGGGAGCTGCACATCTCCGAACCCACGGTCTACCGCTACCTGCGGCGTATCCGCAACGAAACGGTATGACCTTCCGCCGCGGTGCTTTACCCGCAAGCGGGACGCTCTGACGTCTCGACGTGTAAAGCGACCAGCCAGGCACATCCAATTTAACAGCAGCTATTGGCGGATCCCAGACATTTTGCCCAATACTTCCCGATCCCCATGTCTTTGCATTTATTATGATTACGCTTCTGATAAAGGAGGGCTCAAGCATGAAATTTTACATTCTTTGTGACATTGAAGGTGTGGCGTCTTTGGCCTGCTGGGACGAGGCTCGTTCGGCTAACGCCTGCTATGCGCCTATGGCGCGGGAAATGGCGTTAGAGGCCGCCGCCGCGGCCCGCGGCCTTTTCTCCGGCGGAGCCGATGAGGTCGTCATAGAGGATATGCACGGAGATGGCTGCAACATCGACTGCGCCCTGCTCCCCAGAGACGCCCGTCTCCTTCGGGGGATCACCCACGATATTGTGGGCCTTACCGGTATTTTTGACGAGAGCTATGACGGTGTGCTGATGGTCGGCTTTCACGATGCCGCCTCTGCCCCCGGAAATCCCACGTCCCACACGATGGTAAGCTCCCGCATTTTCCGCCTTACGGTCAATGGCGCGCTGTGGGGAGAATTCGAGATGTACGCCCATGCCGCCGCTTACCGGGGCGTTCCCACCCTATTCGCCAGCGGCGACGAGGGGATGTGCGCGGCTGCGGCGCGCACCGTACCCGGCCTGCTGACCGTACCGACCAAATCCGGCCACGGCTACGGCGTTCTGACAAAGACCCCGGAGCTTGTCCGCGAAGAGATCGAAGGCATGATGGCCAAGGCTGTGGCGGCGGCAAAAACAGCCACACCTCCGGCGCTTCCCGATCACTTCCACGTGGAGATCACCTATGTACATCATTATGACGCCTATGGATGCTCCCACTATCCCGGCGCCAGCCTCATCTCTCCCACCACCGTGGCCTTTGATGCCGATGATTACGGTGATGTGCTGCGCTTTTTCTACTTTGTGATCTAAGAAACGGAGGTATATGCTATGGCTGTTATTGCCTATCAATACCGCGGTGAGCTGGTGGATCAGATCCACCGGGGACATATCGCGGTAACGGATCACACAGGCCGGATACTTTGGAAGCTCGGTGATCCGGAACGTCTTACGTTTGCCCGCTCTTCCGCCAAGCCCCTTCAGGCAATTCCCGTGGCAGAGAGCGGTGCGCTGGAGCATTATGGCATTACCCCGCAGGAGCTGGCCGTCATCTGCTCCTCCCATAACGGGGAGCCCTTTCATGTAAAGGCCGTGGAGAGCATTCTGCACAAGGCAGGGCTCTCCCCCGATCAGCTATGCTGCGGGGCAGAATACCCCATGTATGTCCCTGCCGAGGACGCCTTGAAGATTGCCGGTATTCCCCGGGCGCCCATCTACTGCGACTGCTCCGGAAAGCACGCCGGTATGCTCATTACCGCCCGCCATTTCGGGGAGTCTTTGGAGAACTATACTGCATTGGAGCACCCTGTTCAGCAGCGTATCCTCTCGGTGTTCGCTGAAATGTGCGGCGTAGAGACCTCCGAAGTCCAGTTGGCCGTGGACGGCTGCGGCGTTCCGGTCCACGCGCTGCCCCTTTACCGGCTGGCACAGGGCTACGCCCGTATGTCTCTCCCCACGCTTTTCGCCCCCACCCGGGCCACTGTCATCCGGCGCATCACGTCCGCCATGACAGCACATCCGGAAATGGTGGCAGGGACCGATCGCGTCTGCACGCAGCTGATGGCCGCCTTCGGCGACCGCATCTTCTGCAAATCGGGTGCCAGCGCATTCTATGCCGTGGGCATCAAAGATAAGGGGATCGGCATTGCCCTCAAAATGGAGGACGGCGCCTCCTCCATCGTCCCGTATGCCATCCTCTCGGTTCTCACCCAGCTCGGCGTCATCACGCCGGAGGAAGCCTGTTCTCTGCCCCGCTATCACGACAAAAACCTTTACAACAACCATCACGCCGTTGTGGGCCGCACGGAGCTGGCCTTTCAACTGGAGCCGTTCTGCTAACGGCAAGGACTGCACGCAAAAACAGAGCGCATCTGTCCTCTTGCCAGAAAGCAGCATAAACAAAGCCACCCGCTTGGCAGGTGGTTTTGTTTATGCCGGCATGGCACTCCGGATAAAGCGTTTTCCCGATTTCCGGGCATAGGTCGAATGGTATGCTCTTGCGAAGGCGCACAGCTTCGCGGTCATACTTGGAATATGTATTTCCTCAATGAAGTTGAAGATAACTTTTATCTTCTTGGTATTCCTATGTTTGCTGAAAATAGAGACGATTCACAACAATCCAATGACGAACTTTTAAAGCTATTTTTATCGGCTAAGCAAGTAGAAGGCTGCTCAGAAAGATCATTGAAATATTACAGAACTGCTCTATGCTAAGATGATTGTAAAAATAGATAAATCTGTAAGACAAGTTGAAACTAATGATATCAGAGCGTACATTGCGGATTACGAAAATGAAAGTAATGCCGGAAAAGTGACACTTGATAATATCAGAAGAAACATTTCAAGCTTTTTTGCATGGCTTGAGGATGAGAATTATATTGTGAAAAGTCCTGCAAGAAGAATCCATAAGATAAGAGTCAGTATCCAGACGAACAGCCTGCATGGCGGCATGGCCTTCAGCATTGCAAGCTCACAGGATAGCTTTCCCGTTATGGGTTTTTGCGTTTACCCTCGGTTTTCCAACAATCTTTCCAACAAATGCCCTAAATCCACGCAAAACACCCCGGTATGTAATAAAACGCACTAAAACAAGGAGAATCTCCAATCCCTTGTAACACAAGAGATTGGAGGGGCTTATTCGGTATGAATGGGCACGCCGCAAAAGCGTCCACGGCTTTTTGGTAAGGATGAGGTCGGCGGTTCGAATCCGCCCAGCAGCTCCAGTGAAAAGCCTTGATTTTCAAGGTTTTTTTCTTTTTCTCCGAAATCCGAATCCCGCTCCAAAAAGCCATTTAGTACTATTTGGCTGCTGGGGCGGGTTTTTTGCGCTCATGCCTCTTTTAGTGGTCGAGGTTTGCGCATGGCCGAGTCTGCTTGAGGCGGTTTTCACGTCCTGACGGGAGACAATCATCAGCGTTGCTGACGTGTGACGGAGTGTGCGAAAGCATACGCGCTCCAGTCCGCATTCCTGTGTATACTTTTCCGTTCTGTATTGCAAAAGCTGCGGCAGACTGCAAGCCTTTTGTTCAAAAAGGGCTTTGCCCTTTTTGAACACTTATGTGTTGTCCCGGCTGATGGGGCGGCGGTGCAGCAGGGAGCGCAGGTCCCGGCCGTTGAAGGGGATCAGGGGATAGAGATACCCCTTTCCCACCAGGGGACGGGTGGAGGCGATCAGGGCTACCACGCCGATGATGCCGCCGATAAAGCCCCACCAGTCAAAAAAGTAAATCAGGATCAGCAGGGCCATGCGGCACAGCTTCACGGCGTAGCCCATTTCATAGCTGTGCTGGGCATAGTTGGCGATGGCCACAAAGGCCATATACACCAGCACCTCCGGCACCAGCCACCGGGCCTGCACCGCGAAATCTCCCAATATCAGCGCCCCCAGCATACTGAAGGAGTTGCTGAGCGCATCCGGCGTGTTCAGCGACGCCAGCTTCAGCACGTCGATGATCAGCTCCACCAGCAGCAGCTGCAAAATCAGGGGCACATAGTATTCATCCTCGATCAGCAGAAAGTGCAGGCTCTCGTGAAGCCCTGCCGGGTCCTTTACCAGCAGATACCACAAGGGCGTCACAAACAGCGTCAGAAGCAGGACGATCATCCGCACGATCTGCAAATACGACCCCACCAGCGGGGGAAAGTAATAGTCGTTGATCTCCTCGGCGAACCGGAAAATGGTGCAGGGAAACAGCATCACCGACGGGGTGTTGTCGATCATCAGCACCACGTCCCCCTCCATGATGGACGCCGTGGCTACGTCGGGCCGCTCGGTATACCGGGTCTTGGGGAAGGGGTTCCACCACTGGGCCGGGGCGATGGCCTCGGCGATGCTCTCCTGGCTCATGGCGATGGAATTGATCTGCATATGCAGGAGCTTCTCCCGCAATTGCCGCAGGAGCTCCGGGTCGGCCTTGTCCTCCAGATAGCACAGGGCCACGTTGGCGTGGGACCGGCCTCCCACCTCCAGCCCCTCTAAGGTCAGCCGGGGGTCCCGGATGCGGCGGCGCAGCAGGGCGGCGTTTTTCATGATGCTCTCCACGAAGCCGTCGTGACTGCCCCGCAGGACCTTGCTGGTGTCCGGCTCCTCGATGCCCCGCAGGGGGAACTGCTTGGCGTCCATCAGCACGCCGCCGGACAGGCCGTCGATGACCAGCAGGGTCTTTCCCGCCAGCACCGCCGTGACGGCCTTGGCCATATCCTGCTCCGCCGCCGCGTCCGACACGGTGACATACCGGGCCGCGAAGGCCTCCGCCGTGTTCACCCCGGCCAGGTCCCGGATGGCCAGCCACCCGGCCACGGCCCGCTCCAGCACCGCGTCGTCGGCGTAGCCGTTGACCACCCACAGCCGGGCCCGGCGGCCCCCGATGGTCAGGCTCCGGCCCACCATGTCAAAGCTCCGGCCCACCCCCAGCCGCCGGTCCAGCTCCTCCGTCCGGCGGAGGAACGCATCCTGCACGATCTTCACCTGCTGCACCCCCAGAATACGGAAACATGGCTTGCCCAAAAGGCCTTGGCTCTCCCTTTGGGAGAGCTGTCGGCGCAGCCGACTGAGAGGGCCTGCAAGCCTTTTATTCCAAAAGGGCAAAGCCCTTTTTTGACAGGTATATTATCCCGTATTTTTGCGGGATTTATTCTTGCGATAGGGGCCGCCGCGTGGCATAATAGGAACAAATCCAATTATTCCCGCAAAGGGGGCCTTGCTATGACGAAAAAACGCATCCGCCAGATGAACGCCGCGCTTCTGCGGCGGATATCCCTCCGCCCGGCGGCGGAATACCTGGCCGGACGGGAGGAGACGGCGGCGCAGCTGGTGGGCGAGGGATATTTCCAGCGCTTTGCGCCGCTGATGGACCGGCGGCTGTGCTGCGCCCGGGTGCTGGACCTGTGCCGGGAGGACCTGGAACGGCTGGACGGGCCGGAACCGGAGGAGGGCTGGCTTCCGTACTGCTATGACTTCGCCCGGCGGCTGCTGTTTCCGGAGAAGGACGCCCGCCCCGCCCACGGGGCCGGAGCGGTGTTCTTCCTGTCGGTGCTGCAGGTGCTGCTGGACGCGGAGCGGGAGCTTCTGGACTACGATCCCGCCTGGGACTTTGTGCCCCCCGGGCCGGAGGAGCTGGAGGACTGCCCCGCCGCCCTCCAGTTCGGCCAGATGATGCGTCTGTGGCGGCGGGAGTTCGTATACGAGATGATGCGCCTGGGCCTGGAGGTGACGCCCTACCGGACCTTAGAGCACATTGTGGGGGTCCACCATGTGGCCGTCACCGCCGGGCGGGCTCTGCGCCGGGGGGGCGTGGAGCTGGACCTGGCCCTGGTCTCCGGCAGCGCCATCGGCCACGACATCGGCAAGTTCGGCTGCCGCCTCGGGGAGCGGGTGCCGTATCTGCACTATTACTACACCGACCAGTGGTTCCGCCGCCGGAAGCTGACGGACATCGGCCATGTGGCCGCCAACCACTCCGTGTGGGACCTGGAGCTGGACTATCTGTCGGTGGAGTCCCTGCTGCTGATCTATGCCGACTTCCGGGTGAAGCAGACCCGGGACGGCCAGGGCCGGGAGGTCACGAAAATCTTCTCCCTGGCGGAGGCCTTCAACGTGATCCTCTCCAAGCTGGACGGAGTGGACTGGGAAAAGCGCCGCCGCTATGAGCTGGTGTATGCCCGGCTCTATGACTTTGAGCAGTTCATGCTGGCCCGGGGGGTGGACGTGACCCTGGGAGGCAGGGACACACCGCCTCTGCCGGAAAAGCACACCGCCCTGATGACGGACCAGGAGGCCCTGGACGCCCTGACCCTGCAGTGCGTGGGCCACAACATCGGCCTGATGCACCGGCTGACGGGACAGCGGAGCTTTGCCTCCCTGCTGGAGCAGGCCCGGGGCGAAACCAACTGGCGGCGTCTGCGGGCCTATCTGGGGGTGTTCGAGTCCTACTCCCTGTATCTGCACATTCCCCAGAAGGTCCAGACCCTGGCCTTTCTGTATGAACTGCTGATGCACCGGGAGGGGGACATCCGCCGCCAGGCGGCGGCCCTGCTGGGGGAGATCATCGCCGGGTTCCACGCGGGCTATGCCAAGGAGCGCCCGGCGGACAGCCGCCCGGACGCCGGTGTGCCCACGGACCTGGACCAGTGGAAGCTGTACCTGCAAAGGATCATCTATCCCGACCACAAGCTGATGCCCCAGCACCAGCGCTGGATCCGCTATACCCTGAAATTCGCCGTGGACTCCCTGCTGCAGCGGTGCCCGGGCCGGGAGGAGCGGTTTCTGGCCCCCTTCTTCGCCTATTACCGCCATCCCCAGCAGTTAGAGGACGAGGTGGCCTTCCAGCTGCTGGACACGGCGGCGGCCCTGCCTCCGGCGGCCCTGACCCGTCCCCGGCAGGAGCTTCTGCTGCGGTTTGCCGAGGGGGTGTGCGACCGGGAGGACGTCACCGTCCGGGCGGCGGCGGTGCTGCTGGTGGACCGGCTGCACCGGCTGGACAGCCGCAGCCGCCGTCCCCTGCGGATTTTGCAGAAGATCGACTGCCGGGACGCCGCGTCCCTGGACCTGCTGCGCCGCCGGATCATCAAGGGCGGCGCCCCCGGCCCCCTGCCGGAGCAGGTGATCTCCGACATTTTCCTGGACAACCTGAAAACCGGCACCCCCTGGATCCTGAAGCAGGTGAACATCCGCCTGCTGGAGGACTACGCCGCCCGGGAGGACGGCCCGGTGCTGCACATCGCCACCCATCTGTCAAACCTGGTGAAGGTCAGCGACCGGGTGACGGTGCGCCACAGCGCCGGAAACGCCCTGCTGGCCCTGGCCCCCCGGCTGACGGTGGACCAGCGCAACGAGGTGTCGGTGGAGCTGTCCCGGGGCCTGGAGCTGGGCCAGCAGGAGTTTGCCAAGTATATCCCCGATTATCTGGGCCGGTTCGCCCTGTGGCTGCCGCCGGAACAGTTGGAGGAGCTGCTGGCGGACCTGAGCCAGACCCTCAACGCCGCCTCGGGCCGGATGGCGGCCTCCGCCCTGGACACCGTGGGCGTGATCTATGAGGAGTACGACACCTACCGCACCCGGTTCCCGGAGGAGCCGGAGGCCTACCGCAGCCGCCGGGAGCGGCTGCTGGGCATGCTGATGAAGCGCCTGGCCGGCGGCGACGGCGGCACCCGGCAGGAGGCCATGTTCGTGCTGGGCCGCCGGGTGTTCGGCTCCGGCATCCTGGGTGAGCACGAAAAGCGCCGGGCCTTCCTGTTGACCGGGCGCAAGCTCCTGGAAACCTGCTATGAGGAGGCCGAGGACCCCCTGACCTTCTATTACCGGGCCGCCATGCTGGGCCGGGTATACCGCTTCATGACGGAGCAGCGCCTGTTCCACGGGGGCTTCCCCATGGAGGAGCCCCGGCCCATCGCCTTCTTCCCCGGCACCTTCGACCCCTTCACCCTGTCCCACAAGGGCATCGTCCGGGCCATCCGGGACCGGGGGTTCGAGGTGCTGCTGGCCATCGACGAATTTTCCTGGTCCAAGCGGACCCAGCCCTACCGCATCCGCCGCCGCATTGCGGCCATGTCCGTGGCCGACGAGTTCCATGTCCACATCTTTCCCGAGGACTTCCCGGTGAACATCGCCAATCCCGAGAACCTCCGCCACCTGCGGGAGGCCTTTCCCGGGCGGCCGGTGTCCATCGTGGTGGGCAGCGACGTGGTGGCCCACGCCTCGTCCTACCAGAGGCCCCCGGAGCCGGACTCCATCCACAGCTTCGACCATGTGATCTTCCGCCGGGACGAAGTGGCCGGGCCGGTGGATTACGGCTGCATCCGGGGCCGGGTGGTGGAGCTGACCCTGCCGCCCCAGCTGGAGGAGATCAGCTCCACCCGCATCCGGGAGGCGGTGGACGCCAACCGGGACATCTCCCGGCTGGTGGACCCGGCGGTGCAGGACTTCATCTATCGCCGGGGCCTGTATCTGCGGGAGCCCCAGGACAAGCCCATGCTGCGCACGGAGGATCTGGAGTTCTCCCTGTGCCGGGAGGCGCGGGAGCTTGCGCCCCTGCTGCACCAGCTGACCCCGCCGCCGGAGGGCCTGGCCCGGGCTATAGCGGACTCCGGGGACCAGGCGGTGCTGCTGCACCGCAGCGGATCGGACGAGCCGCTGGGAGCCGTGACCTTCCGGTGCCTGGACTCCCAGATGCTCTATGCCCGGCTGAAAAGCCCCCGGCTGACGGGCCTGGTGCGCCAGAGCACCGGAGGCCGGGCCCTGCTGATCTCCGGGGTGCTGGTGCCCCGGGGGGAGCAGCAGGAGGAGTTCGGCCAGCTTCTGCTGACGGAGGTGCTGACCCTGGCCCTGAGCCGGGAGTATGCCTATGGCCTGTACTGCCCCCTGGAGGGGGCGGCCTCGGCCTTTGCCCGGCAGCTGATCCTGCGCCAGGGCTTCGTGGCGGTGGCCGGGGAAAAGGACGCCCTGGCCGCGGATATGCGGCGGCCCCTGGTGCTCAACCGCAACGTGGACACCGCCATCAAGCAGCCCCTGGCCTCCCGGCCCGCCGTGGCGGCGGCGGTGTCCGCCGCCCGCATCCGGCTGCAGGAGGCCCTGACGGGGCTGTATCCCGGCAATCTGGTGCTGAGTCTCAGCGCCGGGGTCATCTATCACCGGCTCCTGCAGCGCATCACCGCCCGCAACGGCGTTCCGGCGGAGCCGCTGGTTCCCCGGCAGCTGGGGCCGGACATCTGCGTGCCCTATGGCAAGATCCTCCGGGGCGTGACGGTGCCCAACACCGTCACCAAGACCCTGCGCACCGACAAGGTGTATGAACCGGACCTGTCCGCCTATTCCATCGAAGCCTACCCCGGCTATTCCCCTCTGCCCGACCAGGTGCGCACCATCCGGGCCTTTGACCGGCCGGTGATCCTGGTGGACGATATGCTCCACGACGGCAAGCGCATCCGCCGCCTGGCCCCCCTGCTGGAGCAGACCCACACCCGGGTGGACCAGGTGCTGGTGGGCTATCTCACCGGCATGGGCCGGGACCTGATGGAGCAGCTGGGCTATCCCGTGGACAGCATCTACTATCTGCCCAATCTGCGGCGGTGGTTCGTGGAGTCCACCCTGTACCCCTTCATCGGCGGCGACACCGTGCGCCGCACCGGACTGCTCCCCGGGGGCCTGCAGCCCTCGGTGAACCGCATCCTGCCCTATGCCTCTCCGGAGCTGCCGGACGTGGACAGCCGGGCCGTGTGGCAGCTGAGTCTGTGCTGCCTGGAAAACGCTCGGGACATCCTGCTGGCCCTGGAGGCGGAGTACCGCAGCCTGTACGCCCGGAACCTGACCCTGGCCCGGCTGGGCGAGGCGGTGATCCTGCCGCTGTGCCCGGATAAGGGGCCGTGCATGACCTATGACCTGACCCGCGCCGCCTCCACCTATCTGGACGGAGACATCGAACAGCTGCGGCGCATGAGATAAGGAGGTGTCCCTATGTATCACTACTATACCTATGACGGCCGCACCCTGTGCAGCGCCGGGGCCCTGCCGTACCCGGAGATATCCGCCCTGCCGGAGACGGGAGAGGTGCTTTGGGTGTTTCATCGGCCGCCCCTTTCCGGGCGGGACACCTTCCCGGTGACGGACCCGGCCCAGCTGACGGAGCGGGAGGGGGTGGCCTCCCTGTGCGCCGCCCCCGGCCCGGAGGGCCTGCCCCGGGAACTGACAAACGCCATCCGGGCGGGCCGGGTCCGGGCGGTGAACCTGGCCCACCCCCGGTTTGAGGAGCTGATGGCCCCCCTGCCCCGGCCCGAAAAGGTCCGGGTGAACCTGCTGGCCTTAGGAGACGTGGGCAGCACCCTGCTGATGGGCCTGCGGCTGATGGGCGGGGACGTGATCTCCTCCATCGGCATCTGCGATCTGCGGGAGGGGGTGGCCCAGCGCTGGGAGTTCGAGCTGAACCAGATCCAGCTGCCGGGGCCTTACGACGCCCTGCCGCCGGTGGAGATCGTGTCACCGGAGCAGCTGTTTGACGGGGATGTGTTCCTGTTCTGCGCCTCCCGGTTCGTGCCGGACACGGCGGTGAAAACCGGCGACGTGCGCATGGCCCAATACCGGCTGAACCGGGAGCTGGCGGCGCTGTACGCCCAGAAGGCCCGCCAGGCCCGCTACCGGGGGCTGTTCTGCGTGGTCAGCGACCCGGTGGACCCCCTGTGCCGGGCGGTGCTGACGGAGAGCAACCGCGCCCCGTCGGGGGAAATGGACTATCAGGGCCTGTTTTCCCACCAGGTCCGGGGCTTCGGCCTGGGGGTCATGAACGCCCGGGCGGCGTACTATGCCCGGAAGGACCCCCGCTTTGCCTCCTTCCTGACCGAGGGCCGCAGCTTCGGCCCCCACGGGGAGGACCTGGTGATCGCCAACTCCATCGACCGCTATGACGACGGGCTGTCCCGTCTGCTGACGGAGCGGACCGTCCACGCCAACCTCCAGATGCGGGAGATGGGCTTCAAGCCCTATGTGGCCCCGGCCCTGTCCTCCGGGGCCCTGAGTCTGCTGCTGTGTCTGCGGGGCCAGTGGCACTGCTCCTCCACCTATCTGGACGGGGTGTTCATGGGAGCCCGGAACCGGGTGCTCCCCACCGGCACGGAGCTGGAGCGTCTGCCTCTGCCCCGGCAGCTGCAAGACCGCCTGCAAACCACTATGGACCGCCTGCGGGCCATTGACTGACGGAAAGGGGGCGTGAGCCATGTCCATCACGGTACTGTTGCCGGAGAACCTATACAGCGCCCCGCTGCGGGCCCTGCTGGAGCCGCTGCTGCCTCCGGGCAGCGTCATCCGCCGCCCGGAGGACGGCATGGAGGACCTGCAGAACCGGCGGCTGCTGTTTGCTGTGGCCCTGGACCCCAGCGGCTGCAACCTGGCCTATTACGGGATGCTCCAGGCCCTGCGGGGCTGCGATACCCTGCTGCGGGGCAGCGTGGCCGGGGTCATCGTCACCGGCGTGGGGGAGTTTTATACCAAGGACGTGGCCCGGGACATGGTGTTTGCCGCCAACCAGGCGGGCTGCGCCTTTCTGGGCCGGCCCCTGGTGGAGGCCACCGGCTCCCTGCGGAATTTCCGCACCCAGGCCCAGATCGGCGGCGTGGACGAGAAAACCGCCTTCCGCCTGGCGGTGGGGGAGCTGGTGGACCGGCTGACCGCCTGGCGGCCTCTGCCGCCGGTGCGGCGGGTGCTGGCCCTTCACGCCTCCCAGCGCAGCGCCTCCAACACCCTGGCCCTGTGGGAACTGGTGAAGGCGGCCCTGCCGCCGGAGATAGCCGTGGAGGAGGTGGGCCTGCGCAACGGCGCCGTCCCCGACTGCAACGGGTGCAGCTATACCGCCTGCCTGCACTTCGGCGAGCAGGGCAGCTGTTTTTACGGCGGCCCCATGGTGGAGGAGGTGTACCCCGCCGTCCGCCGGTGCGACGCCCTGGTGATGCTGTGCGCCAACTATAACGACGCCCTGTCCGCCAATCTCACCGCCTGCGTCAACCGGCTGACGGCCCTGTTCCGCCAGACCCGGTTTTACGACAAGCGCCTGTTCGGCCTGGTGGTGTCCGGCTATTCCGGCGGGGACCTGCTGGCCCGTCAGCTGATCTCGGCGCTGAATATGAACAAGTCCTTTTTCCTGCCGCCCCACTTTTGCCTGCTGGAAACCGCCAACGAGCGGGGCAGTCTGATCCGCCTGCCCGGCATCCGGAACACCGCCGCCGCCTTTGCGAAAGAGATGATGACGCCATAAAGCAAGCCCTCCGGCTACGCCGGAGGGCCTGCGCTTTTTATTCCATGTCCACGGTGATGTTGTCGGTGCCGTGCTGTTCAAATTCGCCCAGATACTCGTCCATGCGGCTCATGACCTCGTCATAGTTCTCCTCGGTGATGGGGGGATCGTCCATATCCCGCAGGGCCAGCTCCTGGGCCAGGATCTCGAAAAACGTGTTGTCCTCATAGGCCATGATGGCCTCGTGGATGCCGCCCTCGGCAAAGGCCCGGGAGGGGATGATCTCCCCCTGGTACAGCTCCGTCAGCCCCGCCATGCCATGGTTCAGGCAGTGGGAGAAGATCAGGCTCTCCACCTGGTCATACTGGCGGATGCGGTCGTCGCCCCGGGTGGAGTTGAGCACCCAGTTGCCGATGTATACCAGGTCCAGCAGGCGCCTGAATTGTTTTTCTGTCAGCTTGATCTCCATGAAAACACCTCCATCCGGCCGGAGCGCTGCGTCATTATGCACAGTATAGCAGACTCCGGCGGAAAATACCACTGAAAATACCGGGGAAAGTCCCCAAAATTTGACTTGAGTATCCGGGGATTCCATAGTATAATTGATTAGTTATGATAACCACAGGCAGGAGGCGGAACTATGGACACTCGCCCCATCGGGGTTTTTGACTCGGGCCTGGGAGGCCTGACGGCGGTGCGGGAGCTGCGGCAGCTGCTGCCCTCTGAAAACATTATATACTTCGGCGACACGGCCCGTGTGCCCTACGGCGGGCGGTCGGCGGAAATTCTGCTGAAATACGCCCGGCAGGACGTGCGCTTTCTGCGCAGCCACGACATCAAGGCCATTTTAGTGGCCTGCGGCACCGTGTCCACCACGGCCCTGCCCCAGCTGCGGCAGGAGAGCGACATCCCCATTCTGGGGGTGGTGGAGCCTGCATGCCGCCGGGCGGCGGCTGTGACCCGGAACCGGCGGGTGGGTCTCATCGCCACCGCCGCCTCCGTCCGCAGCGGCGCTTACCAGCGCAGTCTGCGCCAGCTGGACCCGGACATCGCCGTAACGGCTAAGGCCTGTCCTCTGTTCGTGCCCCTGGTGGAAAACGGGCGCTTCCGGCGGGGGGACGTGGTCATCGAGACCGTGGCCCGGGAGTATCTGGAGCCGCTGCGCCGGGAGGGACTGGATACCCTGATCCTGGGCTGCACCCACTACCCCCTGCTGACGGATATCATCGGCGATATCATGGGCCCCGGCGTCACCCTCATCAACACCGGCGAGGAGGCCGCCTGGGAGCTCAAGCGCACCCTGCGGGCTATGGACCTGCTGGCCCCGGAGGGGCCGGCCGGCCGGGCCACCCTCTGTGCCAGCGACCAGCCCGAGCACTTCGGGGTCATGGCGGCCTATTTCCTGGGGGAAAGCCTCACCCGCCCGGTGCAGCCGGTGGACATCGACCGGTACTGACCCATGGAGGGACCTGTACGGATCACCGTCACCAGCCGCAGCCTGTTTGACGGCGGCGACGAGACGCTGCACTTTTCGGGCGCCGGTACCCTGCGGCCCACCGCCGCCGGGTGGGACCTGCCCTATACCGCCGCCTGCCGGGAAAACGGCGCGGCGCTGTCCTCCCGCATCCGCCTGACGGCGGAGCCCAGGCGGGCTATCCTGTGGACCCTGGGGCCGGAGGGCTATGGCCTGCCCCTGGACCCGGAACACGAGACCCAGGCCCGGCTTCCCCTGGGCCTGACCGTGGCCGTCCGGACCCGGGCGGTGGAGTTTTCCCTGGAGGAGCCGGACCGGGGATATATTCACCTGGCCTATACGCTGCTGGATCGGGGCCTGCCCCTGAGCCGGATGCAGCTGGAGATACGCATGACAAAAGAAACGATATAAGGAGAGCATCACCATGAATATGATCCAGAACGCCAAGGACCAGGTGCTGGACCTGACCGTCAGCGCCTATCAGAAGGCCGCGGCAGAGGGCCTTCTGCCCCAGGACGCGGCCGTGACCCCGTCGGTGGAGATTCCCAAGGACACCGCCAACGGCGACTATACCACCACCTTCTGCCTGGCCGCCGCCAAGGCCCTGAAGAAGAACCCCCGCCAGGTGGCCCAGATCCTCATGGACCACATGGACCTGTCCGGGTCCTATTTCACCTCCGTGGAGATGGCCGGGCCGGGCTTCCTGAATTTCCGCCTGGGGAACAAGTGGTTCCGGGACACCGTGGCCTGCGTGGAGCAGGAGGGGGCGGCCTACGGCTGCAACGACGCCCTGAAGGGCCAGAAGATCATGGTGGAGTTCGTCTCCGCCAACCCCACCGGCCCCATGCACATGGGCAATGCCCGGGGCGGCGTCCTGGGCGACACCCTGGCCTCGGTGCTGCAGAAGTCCGGCGCCGACGTGTGGCGGGAGTTCTATGTCAACGACGCCGGCAACCAGATCGAGAAGTTTGCCAAGAGCCTGGAGGCCCGGTATCTGCAGATTATCAAGGGCGAGGACGCCGTGGAGTTCCCCGAGGACGGCTATCACGGCGACGACATCCGGGAGCTGGCCCGGGCCTTCTATGACCGGGAGGGCGAGAAGTATCTGGACTGCGACCAGAAGACCCGCCACGACGCCCTGGCCCGCTTCGGCCTGGACAACAACATTCCCAAGATGCAGCGGGACCTGGCCCGCTACGGCATCACCTATGACCAGTGGTTCTTCGAGTCCAGCCTCCACGAGAGCGGCTATGTGGCCGACTCCGTCCAGGCCCTGACGGACCTGGGCTATACCTATGAAAAGGATGGGGCCCTGTGGCTGAACACCAGCCGCATCCTGGCGGAGAATCTGAAAAAGGCCGGCAAGTCCGACGCGGACATCGAAAAGCTGGGCCTGAAGGACGACGTACTGCGCCGTGCCAACGGGTTCTATACCTATTTCGCCGCCGACATTGCCTATCACCGGAATAAGTTTGCCGTCCGGGGCTTCGACAAGGTCATCAACGTCTGGGGTGCGGATCACCACGGCCATGTGGCCCGGCTGAAGGGCGCCATGGACGCCCTGGGCCTGGACGGCGAGCACCGGCTGGACATCGTGCTGATGCAGTTGGTGAAGCTGGTCCGGGACGGCCAGGTGGTGCGTATGTCCAAGCGCACCGGCAAGGCCATCAGCCTGACGGACCTGCTGGACGAGATCCCCGTGGACGCCTGCCGCTATTTCTTCAACGCCAAGCCCGAGACCCAGATGGAGTTTGATCTGGGCCTGGCCGTCCGGGAGGACAGCGAGAACCCGGTGTACTATGTGCAGTATGCCCACGCCCGGATCTGCACCCTGCTGAAGGCCCTGGAGGCGGAGGGCTATACCGTCCCTGCCGCCGGTGAGGTGGACTTCTCCCTGCTGTCCGGCGAGGCGGAGCAGGCCCTCATCAAGAAGATCGCCGCCTACAGCCAGGTGGTGCGCCTGGCTGCCCGGGACTATGATCCCAGCCACATCAACCGCTACCTGACGGAGCTGGCCGGCGACTTCCACCGGTTCTATACCGCCTGCCGCATCAAGGGCGAGGAGCGCCCGGTACTGCTGGCCCGGCTGAAGCTGGCGGATACCGCCCGGTCCGTGCTGAAAAACGCCATGACCCTCATCGGCTGCACCGCCCCGGAGAAGATGTGAGTGTGACAGAGCATAACAAAAAGGAAGCCTGACGGCTTCCTTTTTGTTATGCGTGGTATTCCGGGCCGCGGCCCTGATAGATGTCCTGCATCTCCCGGTCGATCTCGCTGATGGCGTCGGAGCACAGCCGCAGGCGGGCGGCGTCCGAGGGGGAGAAGTCCCGCTGGGACTTATAGCGCAGCTCGTGCTCCAGGCTGGCCCACATATCCATGGCGATGGTCCGCAGCTGGATCTCCACCGGCAGATGCAGCGTCCCCTCGGAGATGACGATGGGCACGTCGCAGATCAGGTGCAGGCTCCGATAGCCGGACTCCTTTGGCTCCTTGATATAGTTGACCTCCCGGATGATCTTGAAATTCTCGTTCCGGGCCAGCAGACTGCGCAGGTAACAGATATCGTCCAGATAGTTGCAGATGACCCGCACCCCGGCCACGTCCTGGATATGGGCATAGATGTTGTCGATGGTGACCTCGAACCCCCGGCGCTTCAGCTTTTCCACGATGCTGTCCACGGTTTTGATGCGGTACTCGATGTGGTGGATGGGGGAATGGTCATACAGGCTGGCAAACTCCTCGTCCAGGATCTCCAGCTGGGTGACGGCAACCTTCAGGGCGCTGCGGTACAGGTGGTTCACCCGCACCATGCCCTGGGCCAGCTCCTGCTGCTCCGGCGTACCCCCCTGGGGGATATGGATGTCCTTGAGCCGGATGGTGCCGCTTTTTTCGATCATCATGAAAAAACTGCGCCTCCTCGTTATCGGTTCTCTTATTGTTATGATTATAACATACGTCTATGACGGGTGTGTGAATAAATTGCAAAATTCGCCGTAGAAAAATCCGCCCCTTTTTCGTCATTTCGCCAAAGAACCCCATTTGCACCGGGGGCGTTTTTGTGGTATCATAGGAAAAGCGAAAGGGGGGACGGCGGATGCACGTCCGGGAGCATTTGCGCACGGTGGGCCGCCACCGGCGTCTGGTGCGGCACTACTGCCTGCGGCTGGGGCTGGTGTGGCAGGGCCTGACCCATGATCTGAGCAAATACAGTCCCACGGAGTTCTGGCGCAGCGCCAAATACTACCAGGGGTACCGCAGTCCCAACGACCAGGAGCGCAAGGAAAACGGCGTCAGCCTGTCGTGGCTGCACCACAAGGGCCGCAACCGCCACCACTTTGAGTATTGGATCGACTATTGCCTGCGGCCCGACGGCAGTGTGTACATGGGCGGGTGCAAGATGCCCAAGCGGTATGTGGCGGAGATGTTCTGCGACCGCATCGCCGCCTGCCGGGTGTACCAGGGGGAGAAGTATACCGACGCCTCGCCCTATGACTACTATCAGAAGTCCAAGGATCACATTCTCATCAACCAGGAGACCAGCGACCTGCTGGACCGGTGGCTTCTGCTGCTGAAGGAGCACGGCGAGGAAGCCGCCCTGCCCCAGATCCGGCAGGAACTGAAGGACCCGGAATATTGAGAGATAACGCACCCCAGGGACGCGTAACCGCCAGGTTCCGCGTCCCTTTTTTGCGGGGGTGCCGGACTTGGCTCTCCCTATAGGAGAGCTGTCACCGAAGGTGACTGAGAGGGCCTGTAGGAGCGTGGGCCCACCAATATGGCGCTTCCTGTGCGGCAGGGCACACGGGCCCTGCCCTACAGGTGTTCTTTCAATAAACGTTCCGTAGGGCGGGGCCCATGTGCCCCGCCGCGATAACCGGCACCTCCCGATACACCACCGTAGGGGCGACGACTCTGCCCCGCCCAATGGCCCGGTGCTTTTGGGCCCGGGTAGAACCCGGCCCCTACGGACGATTCCCGGGAAAACACCCCGCCCCACAAAAAAGCGCCGGTATCGTGCGATACCGGCGCTTTTGCCTGTCAAAAAGGCCTGGCTCTCCCTCCGGGAGAGCTGTCACCGAAGGTGACTGAGAGAGCCTATCTTAATACTGGGTCATGTCCGCTGTTTTTCCCGCAGGGCCAGGGCGCGCCGGGCCACCATCGGGTCGGAGTCATAGTGGACGTATCCGCCCCGAACCCGCTGGATGGCGTCGTTGCCCTTCCCGGCCAGGACGATCACCGCCCCCTCCGGGGCCTCCAGAATGGCCTGCTCCACCGCCCGGGTGCGGTCTAACTGGATGGTGACCCGGGCGGGGCCGCCCTGGGCGGCGGCATGGGCCAGACGGCCCGCGATGTCGGCGGGATCGTCGAAATCCGGGTTATCGGTGGTGAAGAAGATCCGGTCGGCGTATTTGCCGCACATCTCGCCCATGCCCTGGATCCGCTGGGGGGAGCGGCCCCCGGCGATGCCGGTGACCACGGTGATGGGCGCACCGGGATAGTCCCGCTTCAGGTCCGTCAGCAGGGCCTGGGAGCTGGCCCGGTTGTGCATGCAGTCCACCAGCACGTGGACGCCGCCGCCCTCGTACCGGTTCATGCGGCCGGGGACCTCCAGAGCGTCCAGGGCCGCGGCCATCTGCTCATGTTCCGCCCCCAGCAGACGCCCCACGCCGATGGCGGCTAAGGCGTTTTCGATGTTGAAATCCCCGTCCATGGCCAGGTGATAGGGGTGCAGGGCCTCACTGCCCCGCTCCTGGACGAAAAAGCGGAAGCCGTGGGTCAGTTTCTCCACCTGCCGGACGGTCAGATCGCAGTCGTCCCGGTCCATGCCCACCAGCATGACCGCCCGGCAGCACCGCCGGGCGGTGTCATATACCCGGTCAAACTGGGCCGTCTCCCGGCAGATCACGGCCCGGCCGCTGTTTTCCAGCAATTGGAGCTTGCATTGCAGATACTCCTCCATGGAGGCGTGCTCCTTGGGGGAGATGTGGTCCTCGCTGAAGTTCAGGAACACCCCGATGTCGAAGTGCTCGCCATAGACCCGCTCCACCTGATACGCCTGGCTGGATACCTCGGCGGTCATATACGGCAGGCCGTGATCCCGGGCCTGGGCAAACAGCCATTGCAGGTCCAGGGACTCCGGCGTGGTCAGATGGGTGTCCACGTCCGGGCCGCCGCAGTAGCGTCCGGCGGAGGAGCTGAGGCCCATGGTCCGGCCCGCCAGGGCGTTGGTGACGGCCTGGATCATATAGGAGGTGGTGGTTTTCCCCTTGGTGCCGGTGACGCCGATAAGGGTCAGGCCGTCGGAGGGATTGTCGTAAAACCACCGGGCCGCCAGGCTCTGGGCCTTGCGGACGTCGGTGACCCGGATGCAGGGGATGTCCACCCCGGGAAAGTCCGTCTCCGCCAGGGCGCAGACGGCTCCCTGCCGCCGGGCCATGGCCAGATACTCCGGCTTGAAGCCGTAGCCCTTGCAGATAAAGAGGTCGCCGTCCTTGGCCCGGCGGGAATCGTTGCAGATACCGGTGACGGCCGCGTCCCGGGCCGCCGGGGCCGCCAGCAGATCGTACTGCCGGAGCAGGTCCTCCAGATTGCGGGTTTGTTTCATAGGTGTTCCTTCTTTCGGGGGCTTATTTCATATTGAGCTTCCAATCGGAAATGCCGTAAAACGGGTTGGAGGCAGTGGGGGTGATGGGGGAGGACGCCGCACCGGCGGGCAGGAGCACGGAATAGCTCTTGAAGCACACCGGCACCATGGGGGCCTGGTCCAGGAGCTTTTCGCACAGGGCCGTCATGGCGGCGGACCGCTCCCCGGCCTCGGCGGCGCACAGGGCCGCCAGCAGGGCGTCCGTCTCGGGGTCTGTGAAGCCGCCGTAGTTCATGGCGGCATAGCTTTGCAGCAGGGGACGCAGATCCCAGTCGGCGGTGAGCTTCACCTGGCACAGGCACAGGTCGAAGTCCCCCTGCTCCAGGGCCTGGACATACTCGTCATAGGGCAGTGAGCGCACGGTGACCTGCAGATCGTACCGGGACAGCCCCGCCGCGATGGTCTGGGCGGTGGACACCCGGAAGCTGCTCTCCTGGTTCACCAGCAGGGTCAGGCTCCGGGTCTTGCCGGTGTTCAGCCCCGCCGCCTCCAGGGCGGAGGCATAGCCATCCTGGGAATAGGCGGCCTCCAGGTCCTTGGGATACAGGCCGCTGGCCGGGGACACCGGGAACTGGGCCGCCAGACCGTGGCCCAGCAGATAGGCGCTGACACAGCTGGCCCGGTCCACGCCCAGGGTCACGGCCCGGCGGACGGCGGGGTCGTCAAAGGGGGCCCGGCGGGTGTTCAGGCACAGATACTGCATAATGGTGGTGGCGGCGTCGGTATAGTCGCCGCTTCCGTATACACTGGAGTCGTCCGCCCCGGTCAGGTCGCAGAACAGAAGCTGGACCTCCCGGGCATAGAAGGCGTAGGACACGGAGTCCGTATCCTTGCAGGCGGTCAGCTCGATGCGCTCCAGGGGCAGGGACTTCCCCTGCCACCAGGAGGCGTTTTTGGCCAGATGGGCGCCGCCCTCGCCGCTGTAGGCGTAGGGCCCGGTGCCGGTGGGGAAGGTACTGCTCTCGGTGCCGGACTTCACAATGGGGATGTCCAGCCGGGAGACGAAGCTCCGGTTGTCGCCGGTGAGGGTGATGCGCACTGCCCCGCCGCTGGCCCGGATGTCCGACACCTCCGCCAGCCGCCCGCTGTAGCGGGCGGAGGACTGGGCCCGGCGCAGGCTGTTCACCACGTCCTGGGCGGTAACGGCACTGCCGTCGCTGAAGGTGACGCCGCTTCGCAGGGTGATGGTGTAGGTATACCGGGCGGCGTCGTAGGTATAGGACTCCGCCAGGGCGGGCTGGGCCTCAAATTGCCCGTCCAGGGCGAACAGCCCCTCATACACCAGGGCCCCCAGGGTCTGCATGGCCCCGTCGGAGCAGGTGATGGGGTCCGCCGTCTCCCCCTTGAGATAGGGCAGGGCGAAGGAGGTGAGCTTCACGTCCTGCTTCTTCTGCTCCACGTTGTAATAGTCCGTCAGGGTGCCGAAAATGTCTTCCGGGTCAGCTGTCGACCAGTCGCACCCGGTCAGCGCCGTCAGGCACAGGGCCAGAAGCGCCGCGAATATGCGCTTTTTCATGGGATACCTCGATTTCACAGGCAGATCATGGCGATCTGAGCGCCCCGGGCCTGGCCCATCCGCCGGTGGGACCAGTACAGCTCCGGATGGCAGGCGGTGCAGTCCGGGGACACGTCGATTTGCCGCACCCCGGCCTTTTCCAGCCACCGGGCGTTGACGCCCTTCAGGTCCACGTGCCACTTGGGCCCCCGGCGGGTGATATACGGCTCCGCCTCCGCCCCCAGGGCGGCCTCCAGAGCCTGGGGCACGTCTGCGTCCGTTTCAAAGCAGCAGAGGCCGATGGCCGCCCCGATGGCGGCCCGCAGGTCCCCTGGGTCCGTGCCGAACAGCTCCTGCATCCGGCGGACGGTTTTGTATGCGATGCCACAGGCGGCGCCCCGCCAGCCGGCATGGGCCGCGCCCACGGCCTCGTGCACCGGGTCGTGAAGCAGGATGATGCCGCAGTCGGCGGAGAACACCACCAGGGGGATCCCCGGGGTGTCCGTGACCATGGCGTCCACGCTGGTATAGTCCCGGTCCCGGAACAGGCCCTTGCCGCAGTCCTCCGCCGTCACATGGCGGACGTTGTTCTCATGGACCTGCTTGCTCAGCACCGCCCGGTGCTCATCCACCCCCAGGGCGGCGCAGAACCGGCGGTAATTTTCCCGGACCCGGTCCATGTCGTCCCCCCGGCCCACGCCCAGGTTCAGAGAGTCCCAGGGGGCGGGGCTGACGCCGCCGATGCGGGTGGAGAACCCGTGGCGCACGTCGGACAGGACGGTGCTGGTCTTGATAAGCAGGCCGTTTTCCTCATGGGCCAGAAAGGACATGGGCAAACCCTCCGTTACGCGTTCCTGCCGCAGCAGTTCTTATACTTCTTGCCGGAGCCGCAGGGGCAGGGCTCGTTGCGGCCGATCTTCTTGACCTTCCGGGGCTGCTTTTTCACGGTGCCGTCGCCGCCCACGCTTTCGGAGGTGGCGTTGGCCACCCGCTCCCGCTTGACCTCCTCGTTCTTCTTCAGCCGCACGGAATACAGCCGCCGGACCGTCTCGTCCTGGATGGCGGCGATCATCTCCTCGAACATCTCCAGGGATTCCTTCTTATAGGCGATGATGGGGTCGGTCTGGGCATAGGCCCGCAGGCGGATGCCCTGGCGCAGGTCGCTCATGGCGTCGATGTGCTCCATCCAGTATTCATCCACCACGCGAAGCAGGACCACGCGCTCCACCTCCCGCATCACCGGGGCGGTGAACTCGTCCTCCTTCTGCTGATAGTAGCCGGCGGCGGCCTGGGTGAAGGCGTCGGTAACGGCCTGGGCGTCCATGGCGTCCAGCTGCTCCTGGGAGAAGCGCACGGCGTACTTGGGGAAGTACACGCCCTCCACCTGCCGCAGAAGCTCCTGGCAGGAGGTCATATCCAGATGCTGGACGCCGCTGAAGGCATTCTGCACCAGGTGGGTGATGGAGGTGTTCATCATGTTCATGATGACGTCCTTCACGTCCATGCCCTCCAGCACCTGGCGGCGCTGGCCATAGATGATCTCCCGCTGCTTGTTCATCACGTCGTCGTATTCCAGCACGGACTTTCGGGCCTGGAAGTTCCGGGACTCCACGGTGGTCTGGGCCTGCTGGATGGAGCGGGTGAGCATCTTGCTCTCGATGGGCATATCCTCGTCGATCTTCATGCGCTCCATGGCGGCCTGGACCCGTTCGCCGCCGAACAGGCGCATCAGGTCATCCTCCAGGGAGATGTAGAACCGGGTCTCGCCGGGGTCGCCCTGGCGGCCGGCACGACCGCGGAGCTGGTTATCGATCCGGCGGGAATCATGGCGCTCGGTGCCGATGATGAACAGGCCACCGGCCTGGCGCACCCGGTCCGCCTCGCCGGAGATCTCCTCCTTGTGCTGGCGGAGCTTGTCGGCGAACATCTGCCGGGCCTCCAGAATTTCACTGTTGTCGGTCTCGGCATAGCCGGTGGCGTCGGCGATGACCTCGTCGGTGTAACCGGCCTTGCGCAGGTCGTTGGTGGCCATGTACTCGGCGTTGCCGCCCAGTATGATATCGGTACCACGGCCGGCCATGTTGGTGGCCACGGTAACGGCCCCGAACTGGCCCGCCTGGGCCACGATCTCGGCCTCCTTCTCGTGGTTCTTGGCGTTGAGCAGATTGTGGCGGATGCCCTCCTTGGTCAGCATCCGGCTCAGCAGCTCGTTCTTCTCGATGGACACGGTGCCCACCAGGACGGGCTGGCCCTTTTCGTGGCATTCCTTTACCTGGCGGATCACGGCCCGGTACTTCCCCTGCTCGGTTTTGTACACGGCGTCCTCGTTGTCGATACGGACCACCGGACGGTTGGTGGGGATCTCCACAATGTCCAGCTTATAGATGGTGGCAAACTCCTCCTCCTCGGTCATGGCCGTACCGGTCATGCCGGAGAGCTTGCTGTACAGGCGGAAGTAGTTCTGGAACGTGATGGTAGCCAGGGTCTTGCTCTCCCGCTGGACGGAGACGTGCTCCTTAGCCTCGATGGCCTGGTGCAGGCCCTCGGAGTACCGGCGGCCGAACATCAGACGGCCGGTGAACTCGTCCACAATGATGATCTCGCCGTCCTTCACCACATAGTCCACGTCCCGCTTCATGGTGCCGTGGGCCTTGATGGCCTGGTTGATGTGGTGGGCGATGGTGCTGTTCTCCGGGTCGGAGAGGTTATCCAGGTGGAAGAACTCCTCGGCCTTGGCGATGCCCCGGGCCGTCAGGGTGGCGGTGCGGGCCTTTTCGTCCACGATGTAGTCGGCGTCCAGGGTCTCGTCCTCGGCCTCCTTGTCGTCGGTCTCCGTCACCACATATTTTTTCAGGCGGCAGGCAAAGGACTCGGCCATGTCATACAGCTGGGTGGATTTCTCCCCCATGCCGGAAATGATCAGGGGCGTCCGGGCTTCGTCGATGAGGATGGAGTCCACCTCGTCCACGATGGCGAAGCTGTGGCCCCGCTGGACCTGCTCGTTCTTATAGATGGCCATGTTGTCCCGCAGGTAATCAAAGCCCATCTCATTGTTGGTGCCGTAGGTAATGTCAGCGGCATAGGCGGCCTGGCGCTGCTCCTTGGTCAGGTCGTGGACGATCAGGCCCACGGTCAGGCCCATGAAGCGGTGGACCTTGCCCATCCACTCGCTGTCGCGCTTGGCCAGATAGTCGTTGACGGTGACGATATGGACGCCGTTTCCGGTCAGGGCGTTGAGATAGGCCGGCAGGGTGGCCACCAGGGTCTTGCCCTCACCGGTTTTCATCTCGGCGATGCGGCCCTGATGCAGGACAATGCCGCCAATGAGCTGCACCCGATAGGGGCGCAGGCCCAGCACCCGGTCCGCCGCCTCCCGCACGGCGGCAAAGGCCTCCGGCAGGATGTCGTCCAGGGTCTCGCCCTGCTGCAGGCGCTGCTTGAACTCCGGAGTCTTGGCCTGAAGCTGTTCGTCGGTGAGGGCGCGGTATTCCTCCTCCAGGGCTTCGATCTTGTCGGCGATGGGGTAGATGGATTTCAGCTCCCGCTGGCTGTAGGTGCCGAAGATTTTCTGGATCAGTCCCATAGTTTTTGATTCCTTTCTGCTATACGAGGGTGCAGAGCACCAGAATATACAAATACCTATATAGTATACCACACCCGTCCCGGCTATGCAAATGAAAAACATGTGAACAAACCCGGGACAGGCCCGGGACAAGCCGGGACAAGCGGCGCAAAAAGGACGGGCCCCGGGGTCCGTCCTTTTTGCTTACTATATTACTGCAAAAACAGGGAGGCCGGGCGATTCACCACCAGCATGTTGTAATACCGCAGCAGGTGATAGTCGTCCTTGTCCAGCTTGATGCTGGAGAGCAGGCGGTCGTTTTCCTCCAGCGGCTCCTTGGAGATCAGGGTCTTCAGGGCGATGGGGGCGAAAAATGGCGTGCTGCCGATGCCCGACAGCAGGCCCACGGCGGGGGTGCGGTTGTGCATGGGGTTGAGCATGCAGATATACATCTTCTCCGCCTCGTTGATCTGGTTGGTGAGCACCATGTGGGTGATGGTGTCATAGGGCTTCATCTCGCCGGTGAACAGGTGCTGGCAGCGGTCCGGCTCCCGGAAATTGTCCACCCCCACATACATCATCACGTCGATGCCCTCGCCGGAGGCGGAGGGGGAGAAGCACAGCAGCGACCGCACCAGCTGCCGCACCCGGCCGTCGTAATAGTACATATACGCCCGGGGCTGGTTGAAATAGAAGTTCTTGGGCAGAACGGACTGGGCATGGAACACCGGGGGCTGATAGTCGATGAAGCATTTCAGGTCGATGTCCAGGGCCCGGGCCACATCGTACAGAGTCTCCACGTCGATGGTGATGGTGCCGTTTTCATACTTGGACACCGTGGCCTTGCTTTTGTTGATCATGGCCGAAAACTGCTCGATGGTATAGCCCCGGCTTTTGCGGTATTTTTTGATTCGCTGACCAACATGGTAGGAAAAGGAACCCATGCCGTCCACCTCCTTGCGCTTCTGCCTGAATTGTACCAAACATTTGGTAGGAAGTCAACGAAAAGTTTCTGAATGAGAAACATTTTTTCGGTTCCATATCGCAGTCATAGGGCGGACAGGTCCAGACAGCGGCCCCCCAGCAGGGCGGCCTCCTCCGGGTCGTGGGTGACGCACAGCAGGGACGCCCCCGGTGTATGGCGGCGGATATAGGCCACGGTGTCCCGGCGGCACTGATCGTCCAGGCCCTTGAAGGCCTCGTCCAACAGCAGAAGCTGCGGCCCGGCGCACACGGCCCGGGCAATGGCCACCCGGCGGCGCATGCCGCCGGACAGCTGTGACACCGGCCGCCGGGCGCTTCCGGCCAGGCCCAGCTCCTCCAGATGCCGGAGGATCTCCGGCTCCGGCAGGGCCCGTCCTGTTGCCAGACGGACGTTGGCCACGGCGGAAAAGACGCCGCACAGCCGGTCCTCCTGGAACACATAGCCAAGCCTCTCCGGAACACCGGTGACGGAGCCGCTTTCCGGCCGCTCCAGCCCGGCCACGCACCGCAGCAGGGTGGTTTTGCCCAGGCCCGAGGGGCCCATCAGGCACACCGTCTCCCCTTGCCGCACCGTCAGGCTCACGTCCCGCAGCACCGGGCCGCGGCCGAAGTCCTTGTAAACATGGGAAATCACCAGGTCCATTTTTACCGTCCCTCCCACGCGGCGAAGCCCCGCCGCAGCAGCCACAGCACCAACTTCTCAAAGCCCACGCTGCACACCACGATCACCACCGTCCAGGCCAGCAGGTCCGTCATCTGGAAATACACCTTGGCCTCGTACAGCCGCTCGCCGATGGAGCCGCCCACCACGCCGATGACCTCGGCGGCTACGCCGGACTTCCACGACATACCCAATGCCACGCTGCACCCGGACAGCAGAAAGGGCTTCACCTGGGGCGCGTAGATATACCCCAGCCGCCGGGAGAAGGGCACCCGATAGACCCGGGCCATCTCCAGCAGGGCCCCGTCGGCGCTTTTGATGCCCTGGAGGGTGTTGGAATAGATCACCGGGAACACCATGAGAAACGAGATGAACACCGCCAGCTGCCGGGTGCTCATCCAGATCAGGCAGATGATGATGAACGACGCCACCGGCACGGACTTGATGGCCGTGACATAGGGCCACAGCAGCAGCTCCAGCACCCGCAGCCGCCCCGCCGCCACCGCCAGCAGCACCCCCAGCACCAGGCCCAGGGCAAAGCCCCCGCTGATGCGCAGCAGGCTGAAGGCCACGGTGGCGAAGAAGCCCGGCTCCCGCCATACCAACCACAGGCGGCAGGCCACCTGCCACGGCGACGGCAGCAGCAGGTCCAGCCCCACCGCCATGGCCGCCCCCTGCCACACCAGCAGGGCCAGGGCCACCGCTATGCACTTTTGAAGGGCCGGTCTCTGCATGGCGTCCTCCCAATAGGAATTAAATTCAGTTCCCCATCCAGTAGAAGTCGTCACCGGGGAGCTTGCCGCCCACGGAATCGGGATTCTGGTCAAACAGCACCTGCAGATAGCCGGAGGCGGCGGTTTTCATCTCGTCTCCCAGCAGGCAGACGATGTTGCAGGCGGGGATGGCCTTTTCGGCCACGGCGGCCTTGACGATGCCGTATTTTTCCACCAGCACGGCGGCCTCGGCAGGCTGGTCATTGACAAAGGCGGCGGAGGCGGCGTACTCCTTCATAAACTGGTCCACCGCCTGGGGATGCTGGTCCAGAAACTCGCTGCGCACCAGCAGCACGGCGGTGATGAGCTGGCTGTCGCCGCCCAGGGCGTTCCACTGCTCCGTCAGGTCCAGGGCCACCCGCAGGCCCTCCACCTGGCCCATGGCCACCACCACAAAGGGCTGGGGCAGCATGGCCACGGCGCTGTCCTGGGCCGCCATCTGGGCCACGATCTCCGTGGGCTCGCTTTTCCACTCCACGTTCACGTCCTTGCCCAGCTCCAGGCCGTTCCGGGCCAGCAGATAGGTCAGAGCATACTCGGGAGTCGCGCCCTTGCCGGTGGCGTAGATGGTCTTTCCGGCCAGGCTCTTGATATCGGTGACGGTCTCGCCGCCCTTTTCCACCATATACAGCACGCCCAGGGTGCTGACGGCCAGCATCTTCACCTGTCCCTCGGTCTTGTTATACAGCACGGAGCCCAGGTTGGCGGGCACGGCCATGATGTCCAGCTCCCCCTTCAGGAACAGGGGATTCAGCTCGTTGGCGCTGGCAGCCATCTGAAAGTCGATGGCGTTGGCGGTTTTCTGGTTTTCGGCATCGTCCAGCAGCTTCACCAGGCCCATGGACGTGGGGCCCTTCAGGCCGCCCACCCGGATGGTGACGGCCTCCTCCTGGGGAGTCTCGGGGGTCTGGGGCTGCTTGGCGCAGCCGGACAGCACTGCGGCGGCCATCAGCACCGCCAGCAGCAGGGATACAAATCTTTTCATTGGTTTTCTCCTTCCCGTGAAATGACGTTGGAATACTGTGTCTTGGCGCTGACGCCGGGCAGCCGCCCGATCTTGCCGGACAGCGCGGCGATCTTGTCCTGGGGCGCGTCCAGCACCACCGAGATGATGTTCACGCCCCGTTCCCGGTACGGCAGGCCCATGCGCCCGATGATATAGCCGCCGTATTCGTGCAGCAGCGCGTTCAGCGCCGCCGCCGAAGATTCCTGCTCCACGATGATGCCGATCAATGCCACTCTTGTTTCCATATGCCGTCACCTCCTCCGAAACAAAAAGAGCCGCGCCCTGCGGCACGGCCCCAGCACCCGGGAAGCGTTCCCCCCGGGCGGTGTCATCTGTGGCGTAGCTTCCGTCGCAATCGTAATTTTGACGTCAGGAACTTACCTCTATTTTATGATGGCCGCCGTCGGTTGTCAAGGCCGGTTTTTCTTGCCAAATGCAAATACATATTGTATAATAATGTCGACAAATTACAGTTTGGAGTGATTTCATGGAGAAAATTCGGAAACCCCGGGTACTTTTGACGGGCTTTACCCCCTTCGGCGGGGAAACCGTGAATCCGGCCCTGGAGGCAGTGAAGCGGGTGCGATGCCCGGAGGCGGAGCTGCGCATTCTGGAGGTGCCCACGGTGTTCGGCGATTCCGCCCGGCTGGTGACGGCGGAAATGGACGCGTTCCGGCCGGATGTGGTGCTGTGCGTGGGCCAGGCGGCGGGCCGCAGCGCCGTGACGCCGGAGCGGGTGGCCATCAATGTGGACGACGCCCGGATCCCGGACAACAACGGCTGCCAGCCGGTAGATGCACCCATCGTCCCTGGCGGACCGGCAGCGTATTTCGCCACGGTGCCGGTGAAGGACATGGTCCGGGCCATCCGGGAGGCCGGGGTGCCGTCGGAGCTGTCCAACAGCGCCGGGACCTATGTGTGCAACCACCTGCTGTATCAGGTGCTCCACCACGCCGCACCCGGCGTCCGGGCGGGGTTCATCCACGTTCCCTGCATTCCGGAGCAGACGGAGGGGACGGACCGGCCGTCCCTGCCCCTGGCGCAGCTGGTGACGGCCCTGGAAGCGGCGGTTTCGGCCTGCTGTAAAGGATAACCGGTTTCCCCCAGTGAAACATGAGACTCCGCCGGGGAAAATGCTGTTCCACGGATAAATAAACAGTTAGGGTGCTCTATTTTCGGCAAATTTAGGCACAACACCGCATTGACAAACAAATTGGGGCCGTTTTATAATGGAATCATCCGAAAGGAGTTGAATCCTATGAACGAGATCTACGTCATCGGCCACCACAACCCCGATACCGATTCCATCGTGTCCGCCATGGCCTACGCGGCCCTGCGCAACGCCCTGGGCGACCGGAACTATGTGGCCGCCCATATGGACCACATCAGCGACCAGACCCAGCGGATGCTGGACCGCTTCGGCTTCCAGCCCCCCCGGACGGTGCAGAACGTCCGCACCCAGGTGGAGGACCTGGACTATGATACGCCCCCGGCCCTGAACGCCACGGTCACCATGGACCGGGCCTGGCACATCATGCGGGAACAGAAGATATCCGCCATCCCCGTTATCAACGAGGACGGCACCCTGTACGGCACTCTGTCCGCCGGCGACATCGCCACCTACAGCATGACCACTATCGCCAACCCCCGGGTGGAGGCGGTGCCCCTGTTCAACCTGCTCAGCGTCATCGAGGGCCGCCTGCTCAACGACAGCGGCGACCTGATCGACACCGTGTCCGGCAACGTGGTCATCGCCCTGCCCCAGAGCTGCGAGAACCTGCTGTTCGGCGACCCGGACAACATCGTCATCTGCGGCGACCAGCCGGATATGATCCGCCGGGCCCTGGACATCGGCGTCAGCTGCCTGATCCTGTGCCAGACGGAGGTGGACCCGGACCTGCTGGAAAACGCCGGGCGCACCTGCATCATCACCACCCCCTATGAGGCCAGCCGGGTGGCCCGGCTGATCTATCAGGCCAGTCCCATCTCCCGGCCCTGCCACAATGAAAAGATCGTGTGCTTCCACCTGTCGGACTATATCGACGACGTCCGCGAGGTGGTGCTGAAAAGCCGCTACCGCTGCTACCCGGTGCTGGACGAGAACGAAAAAGTCGTGGGCACTCTGTCCCGGTATCACCTGCTGCGCCCCCGGCGCAAGCGCGTGGTGCTGGTGGACCACAACGAGCGGGCCCAGGCCGTTCCGGGCCTGGATCAGGCGGAGATTCTGGAGATCATCGACCACCACCGCCTGGCGGATATCCAGACCAGCCAGCCCATCCGGGTGCGCAACGAGCCCGTGGGCAGCACCGCCACCATCATCGCCGGTATGTATCAGGAACACGGCGTCATGCCCTCGGCCAATATGGCGGGGCTGCTGGCGGCGGCCATCCTGGCCGACACCGTTATGTTCAAGTCCCCCACCTGCACCAAGCGGGACATTGCCATGGCCGAGCGCATGGCCCGCATCGGCGGCGTCAACATAAAGGAGCTGGGCCGCCAGCTGTTCTCCACCGCCGGAGGCAAATCCGTGGAGGAGCTGGTGAGCAGTGACTTCAAGGAGTTCCACATCGGCGAGCAGAACCTGGGCGTGGGCCAGGTCACCTGCCTGGACTCCATGGAGATGCTGGAGCGCAAGGACGAGTTCCTGGATGTGATGCGCCGCCTCCAGGAGGAGCACCACTACAATATGGTGATTCTCATGCTCACCGACGTGCTGCTGGAGGGCACGCAGCTGCTGTATGTGGGCAGCGATGAGGCCATCCGCAACGCCTTCTCCGCCGAGCCCAAGGACAACGCCCTGTTCCTGCCCGGGGTCATGAGCCGGAAAAAGCAGGTCATTCCCATGCTGTCCGCCCTGTGGGGCTAAACAACATCCCAAAAGGGCGAAGCCCTTTTGGGATAAAAGGCTTGCAAGTCATTTTGATACACTGACGCACCCCCGGCGGATTCCCGCCGGGGGTGCGCTTGCTTATTCAGAACTCAGAAACAGAACTGGAAGGCGCAGAAGCCGGCGTACAGCACCAGCAGCACGATGCCCTGCCAGCGGGACAGCCTGCCCCTGGCCAGGGCGGGCACCGTCAGCAGCAGCATTACCAGCATCATCAGGGGGATATCCACCACCAGGGAGGCGTTGTACCCGGCGATGGTCTTTTCCTGAGGCACCTGGAAGGGGGACAGGGTGGTGGACAGGCCGCTGACCAGCACCAGGTTAAACAGGTTCGCCCCCACGATGTTGCCCAGGGACAGGGCGCTGTGACCCTTTACCAGGGAGGTGATGGCGGTGACCAGCTCCGGCAGGGAGGTGCCCAGGGCCACGAAGGTCAGGGCAATGACGGACTCCGGCACGCCCAGCCCCTGGGCGATGAGGGTGCCGTTGTTCACCAGCAGGTTGGCTCCCACGGCGATGAAGGCCGCGCCGATGACCAGCAGCAGGATGTCCTTGCCCATGGAGGGGGTGCCGTCAATGGCCTCGTCCGCGCCGCCGGCCTGCACGGTGTCCCGGAAGCTCTGGCGCACGGTGAGGACCATGTACACCGCGAACATCACCAGCAGCACGATGCCCGCCAGCCGGGTGAAGGCCCCGTTGGTATAGGCGATGGCGGCATAAAACACGGCGGCGATGAAGAAGAAGATCACCGGGGTCCGCAGGCTCCTGCGGTCCGCCTCCGAGGGGCGGATGGCGATGGTCAGGGCCGCGATCAGGGCGGTGTTGCAGATCACCGAGCCGATGGCGTTGCCGTATGCGATCTCGCCGTGGCCGCTGACGGCGGAGGTGGCGGACACCATCACCTCCGGCAGGGTGGTGCCGATGGAGACCACCGTGGCGCCGATGAGAATTTCCGGCACATGGAACCGGTGGGCCAGCCCCGTGGCCCCGTCCACGAACCAGTCGCCGCCCTTGATCAGCAGCACCAGACCCACGATGAACAGAAGAATGGGTACGAGCATTGTGTTGTTCCTCCTTAGTTTTTACAGCATACTGCTGATAAAGATTTCCAGTCCGATGAAGATCAGGATGGCCCCGCCCAGGATCTGGGCCCGGCCGGCAAGGCGCATGCCGAATTTCCGCCCCAGCACCAGGCCCCCCAGACAGATGCACAGCGTTACCGCCGCAATGATCAGGGAACAGACCAGGGCCATGAGCCAGTCATACTCGGCAATGGTGAAGCCCACGGACAGGGCGTCGATGGACGTGGCCACCCCCTGCACCAGCAGGGCGCCCAGGCCCAGTCTGGGGGCGGCGTCATCGTCTCCGCCGCCACGGATGCCCTCGATGAGCATTTTCCCGCCGATGAAGCCCAGCAGGGCCAGGGCGATCCAGGGGATCAGCTTTTCAAAGGCCCGGAAATACTGCACGATGGTGTGGACGCAGACCCACCCCGTCATGGGCATCAGGGCCTGGAAGGCGGCAAACACCCCGGCAATGCCCAGCATCCGCCGCCGGGACATGTGGGGCTCGTTGAGGCCGTTGGCCAGGGACACGGAAAACGCGTCCATAGCCAGCCCCACCCCCAGCAGCACGCTGTTGAAAAAGAACAGGATATTCCACTGCATGTTCGTTTCTCCTTTTTTCGTGAAAATTCCATGAAAAAGCCCGGACATGGCCGGGGGCCATGTCTGGGCTCGAAGGCGAACAGACAGACGAGTCCCATGCATCCCGCGGCAGTGATACATGAGTCTCGCAAATTAAAGCAAGCCAGGCCGCCAGGCGGCCAGTATGTTGACGTGCTGCGGACAAAGGGTCCGCTTGCTACTCCCTCACAGAGTTTTCAGTTTGTTCATGATACCACAGCCCGCCCCCTCCGTCAACGTTTTTTTCGGAAGATTCTGTTGCCCCGGCGGACAAAATCGTATATAATGGGGGACAATACAGGAAAAACCACCGGGAGGAAGCATCATGCAGCGCATCAGCAAGGAAAACTATTATCTGAACATCGCCCAGACGGTGCTGGAACGGGCCACCTGTCTGCGCCGGGTGTACGGGGCCATCATCGTGAAAAACGACGAGATCATCTCCACCGGCTACAACGGCGCGCCCCGGGGGCGGCGCAACTGCGTGGACATGGGCTACTGCACCCGGGAGCGGCTGCAGGTTCCCCGGGGGGAGCGGTACGAGCTGTGCCGCAGCGTCCACGCCGAGGCCAACGCCATCATCTCCGCCAGCCGCCGGGACATGGTGGGCGGCACCCTGTACCTGGTGGGCCGCAACGCCCAGACCGGGGAGCTTCTGCCGGACGCCACCTCCTGCCCCATGTGCCGCCGCCACATCATCAACGCAGGCCTGGAGCGGGTGGTGATCCGCCGCACTCCCACGGAGTTTCAGGTGGTGGACGTGCAGGACTGGATCGACAGCGAGGACGACGTGCCCCAGGCGTGAGACAAAACGGGAATTCACCGGCGTATGCCGGGAAAATATATGGGACGAAAGGGAATTGCGATCATGTTGGACGAGAGAAAAGAGGAGGCATTCTGTACCATCCTGCGTGAGGAGCTTCAGCTGGCCACCGGCTGCACGGAGCCCATCGCCGTGGCCTATTGCGCGGCCCGGCTGCGCCAGGTGCTGGGGCAGAGGCCCTGCCGTATTCTGGCGGAGGTCAGCGGCAACATCCTGAAAAATGTCAAATCCGTGGTGGTGCCCAACACCGGGGGCCGCCGGGGCCTTCCGGCGGCCATCGCCGTGGGCATGGTGGCCGGGGATCCGGAGGCCCGGCTCCAGGTCATCGCCCATGTGACGGAGGCAGACGCCCCCGCCATCGGGGACTATCTGGACCGGACGGAGATCCGCATCGACTGCCCGCCCACCCCCCGGATGCTGGACATCCGGCTCACCGGCTGGACCGGCGACGGACACCGGGCGGTGGTCCATGTGGCCAACAACCACACCAACATCATCTATGTGGAGCGGGACGGGGAGGTCCTGCTGGAAAAGCCCCACTCCGACTCTGCCGAGGACAATTTGCAGGACAAGAGCGTGCTGAACGTCCGGGATATCCTGACCTTTGCCGAGACGGTAGACGTCTCCCGCATCGAGGACTCCGTGGGCCGCCAGATCGACTGCAACACCGCCATCGCCCGGGAGGGCCTGCGGGGGGACTGGGGGGCCAACATCGGCTCCACGCTGCTGCTCTCCGGCGGCGACGTGGAGACGGAGGCCCGGGCCTGGGCCGCCGCCGGGTCCGACGCCCGGATGAACGGCTGCGAGATGCCGGTGGTCATCTGCTCCGGCTCCGGCAACCAGGGCATCACCGCCTCCGTCCCCGTGTGGCGCTACGGCGTGCAGACGGGCCGGGACCGGGAGACCATCCTGCGGGCGGTGTGCCTGTCGGACCTGATCACCATCCACCAGAAAACCGGCATCGGCCGCCTGTCCGCCTACTGCGGGGCGGTGTCTGCCGGCGTGGGGGCAGGCTGCGGCATTGCATGGCTCCGGGGCGCGGACTATGAGGGCATCTGCCACACCATCACCAACGCCGCGGCCATGATCTCCGGGTGCATCTGCGACGGGGCCAAGGCCAGCTGCGCCAGCAAGATCGCTATGGGTGTGGAAACCGGCATTCTGGGCTATAACATGTACCTGCGGGGCAACAGCTTCCAGCCCGGCGACGGCATCGTGGGCCGGGACGTGGAGGAGACCATCCGCAACGTGGGCATCCTGGCCTCTCAGGGCATGAAGGAGACGGACCGGGTGATCCTGAAGATCATGACGGAGTGATGCTATATGCTGCGCAACTATAAATTCATCATCGCCTATGACGGCACCCGCTTTTTCGGCTGGGAGCGCCAGCCGGGGCGGGACACCATCCAGGGGAAGCTGGAGAGCGTGCTGACCCGGCTCCAGGGCAGTCCCGTGGAGATCACCGGCGCGGGACGCACCGACGCCGGGGTCCATGCCCGGGCCATGGCGGCCAACGCCCAGCTGGACGTGGACCTGTCCCCGGAGGAGATCCGGGACTATATGAACCGCTATCTCCCCGACGCCATCGCCGTCCGGGAGGTGAAGGAGGCCGCCCCCCGGTTCCACGCCCGGTATAAGGCCCTGGGCAAAACCTATCGCTATGTGTGCTTCGACGGGCCGGTGAAGCCGGTGTTCGACCGGAAGTATGTCACCCTGCTGGATTTTCACCCGGACCTGGAGCGGATGCAGCAGGCGGCGGCGTATTTGCAGGGGGAGCACGACTTCGCCAGCTTCTGCGGCAACCCCCGGATGAAGAAATCCACGGTGCGGCTGGTGGACAGCATCACCGTGGTGCGCCAGCGGGACCGCATCGTGTTCACGTTCCACGGAACCGGCTTTTTGCAGAATATGGTGCGCATCCTGGTGGGCACCCTGTTGGAGGTGGGCCGCGGGGCCCGGCAGCCGGAGGATATGCCTGCCCTGCTGGAGGCCCGGGACCGCCGCCTGGCCGGTCCCACCGCCCCGCCGGAGGGCCTGTGCCTGATGAAGGTGGACTATTGACAGATACAGACTGTATAATAACAACACGAATATACAATCTGTATCAGAAACCGACGACATTCGTGTGGAAAAGGAGCCATTATGGAAGAATTGCTGCAACAGATCCTGCAGGAGTGCCGCCCGTACACCGGGCAGGGGGCCTTGGCCTCCTATATCCCTGAGCTGGCCCGGCAGGACCCGGACCGCCTGGGCATTGCCGTGTTCCACAAGGACGGAACCCTGGTGGAGGCCGGTGACAGCCGCCGGAGCTTTACCATCCAGAGCGTCATGAAGCCCCTTTCGCTGCTGCTGGCCCTGCAGGACAACGGCCGGGAGACGGTGCGGGCCCATGTGGGGGTGGAGGCCACCGGCAAGCCCTTCGACGCCATCAATGTGGCGGACAACGCCCTGCTGGCCAAGCACCTGAACCCCATGGTCAACGCCGGGGCCATTCTGATGTGCCAGCTGATCGGGGGCGAGACGTATGACCATCGGTTTCAGCGTCTGCTGGACTTCATCCGCCGCCTGGCGGACAATGATGAGATCGCCTTGGACGAGGAGGTCTATCACTCCGAAAAGACCACCGGCTCCAAAAACCGGGCTCTGGCCTATCTGCTGAAGGCCCACGGCCTGATCCGCGGCGATGTGGAGGAGCTGCTGGACTGCTATTTCCGGGCCTGTTCCATTCGGGTCAGCGCGGCGAACCTGGCCCGCATCGGCTGCGTGCTGGCCTGTCACGGGCAGCTGCCCGGGGGAGAGCGCCTGTTCCCGGCGGCCTATGGCCGGTTCGTCAACGCCAACCTGATGACCTGCGGCATGTACGACGGGTCCGGAGACTTCGCCATCCGGGTGGGGGTTCCGGCCAAAAGCGGCGTAGGCGGCGGCATTATGGCTGTGGTCCCCGGCCGCATGGGGGTGGGCCTGTTCGGCCCGGCCCTGGACGAAAAGGGCAACAGCCTGGCCGGTATCCGGGCGCTGGAGCTGCTGTCCGCCCGGCTGGACCTGAGCGTATTCTGATACTTGCGCAAAAAGAGCAAGCTCTTTTTTGCGCAAAAGACTTGCAGTCTGCTGCGCGCATAATTGGTTCGCCGAGGGCGAACCAATTCCACACTTGCAGACTGAGAAGTGTTTTTTGCGACGTACACGCCGCCGCAAAAAACGGATTGCATTTAATTTGCCGCCCGCAGGCGGCAAACTCTGTGAGACTTTTTGACAATCTCAAAGGCCCCCGCCATCCGGCGGGGGCCTTTGCTGTTGTGCTATGGCTTGCTATAGGGTGGTCCGCTTAGCTGTTGCGCTTTTTGCGGGACACGATGACCAGCACCACAGCCAGAGCGGCAGCGCACACCAGGACGATGATCCACATGGTGGTGTTGCTCTCGTCGCCGGTCTTGACGCCGGGCTGGGTGGGCTGATAGCCGGGATCGGCTGCGCCGCAGACGGTGCACTTGCCGTCCTTATAGTCGTGACCGGCAGCGGGGATGACCCGGGTCTCCACTTCGCCGCAGGCGGAGCAGGTGCGGGTCTTTTCGCCGGGCTCGGTGCAGGTGGGCTGGGTGGTGACGATCCATTCGCCGAAAGTGTGCTCATGGGCGGTGCAGACCACGTCGTTGCGGTCGCGGACGCGGATGCGGGGGGCCATCTCGGTGCCGTCGGCCAGGACGAAGGTGTTGTCATAGGAGGCCAGGCCCGTGGCGGAGATCTGGCAGCCCACGGACAGGTTCGCCACGTCATAGGAGGTGGTGATATAGCCGTCGATGAACACGCGGGCGATCTCGCCCTCGCTGTCGCGGACCAGGATGGTCTGCACCAGGCCGTCAGCCATCTCATAGCCCACCACGAAGCCCTTCAGGGTCACCAGCTGGCCCAGGACGGAGCCGTCGTTGATCTGGGTGGAGGTGACGACCTTGGGGGTGACGGGGGTGGTCTCGCCGATCTTCTCAATGGAGGAAACTTGCAGTTCGTTCTCGCCCTGATAGGTCTCCGTCACGCCGGTGACGCGGACCACGTCGCCGATCTTGAAGTCGCCGGCCACGGGGAAGCAGTTGATGCCGCCGGTCTCATCCTGAACATAGATGCAGTCGAAGAAGGCGGTGGCCTTGTCATAACCGGAGGCGTTGGAGGTCACGACACCCTCAATGGTGTACTTGTGACCGGCCTCGGTCTGGGCCTGGACCGTGGCAATGTCGGTGATCTTCACGGGGTTGATGCGGCCCAGCAGGTTCTCGCAGATCTTGTAGTTGGAGTAGTTCTTCTCGGAGCCGTTGTCACTGATGGTGGCCTGGACCTCGAAGTTGGACATGAAGGCCGCGCCGGACACGATGATCAGGCCCTTGCCCTCCAGCTGCTCGCTGGCCATGGCCAGCAGACGGCTGTCGTTTTCGGCATAGGCGTACTTGGGCACGTTGGCGCCGCCCAGGCCGTCCTTATCCACGTCCACGGAATAGGTGGTGCTGTGGGTGTATACCACCGGGGAAACGGTGGCGGGCAGGGTGGAGGTGGGCTTGTCGTCGGCGTCCACGGCATACACGGAGGCGCCGCCATAGTGGCTGAATACCTCGGTATACAGCCGGTCATAGGGGTGCTCGGCGTCCACGATGACACCGTCGGTCAGGAAGCTCTGGCCATAGGTGTTGAAGTACAGACGCCACTTGTCCACGCCGTCGGCCGCGCTGCGGACGTCATCATAGGTGGCGTCGTCGCTGATGCGCAGGCTGGAGCCCAGGGCCTGGAGCACCTCGTTCTGGGTGGCGGCCATGTGCTTGATGGCGGAGTTGCTCTGGATCACGTCATAGTTTTCGTAGTTGTCGCTCCAGCCGGCCAGGATCACGGTGCCGCCGTTGCTGTTGAAGGCGGTTATGGCCGCCAGCTCCGCGGCACTGTAGGTCCGGGGATCGGTCTGGGCGTCCGCCAGGCGGCGGGAGGGGGCGGTGAGGATCAGGGCCTTGAACTTGGGATTGGAGCAGGCGGCGATGAGCTCGTCGCTGGTCTTCAGTTCCACGGTGCGGACGTTGTACTTGCCCGCCAGGTTGCCGAAGTTGCCCATGGAATCCTTGTAGTTACCGGCCACATACTCGTTGTAGTGGGAGGCGTCGATGCCGATATATACCAGGTCGTCGGCATTCAGCACGTCCAGGGTAATGTCCTTGGTGAACACATACTCCTTGCCGTCCTGCTCCAGCACCACGGTGGCGGTGACCTTGTAGACACGGGCGGTATCGAAGGAGACGTCATAGCTCAGGGCTAGGGTGCCGCTGGCGGGAACGGTGCCCACGTCGGTGGCGGAGGCCAGGACCTGACTGCCCACGGCGTAGGTGATGGACTTGATCTTGGCGTCGGTGCTCTCGCTGTTGAACAGGGTGGTGGTGACGGTCATGGCCTCGCCGGTGACGGGGGTGGAGGTGCCGCAGGTCACATCGGAGATGCCCAGCTTCAGGGTCTCGCCCACCCACACGGGAGCGGTGACCGCCAGGTCGCCGTCACCCTGGGTGACGCGGATGTAATAGTAGCTGTAGTCGGGGTCCAGGGTGACGCTGAGGTCACCGGTGGCCAGGACGGCGGGATCATCCCAGGTATAGGCGGTCTTGCCGGAGTTGACAATGACCTCCACCTTGGTGATGGTGTCGCTGGCGTCGGGGTCGTTGACGGTGACGTGGATGTTCAGCTTCTCGGGGACCTCGGTGAGACTGCTGCCCAGGAGCATGCCGTTGACGGTGTAGCCGATCTCCAGGTTCTTGTCCTCGGTGGCGTACATACGCATGGCGCGCAGCGCGTCGTAGATGCCCTCCTCGCTGAAGTCGTCGGTGAGGATCACGTCGCGGGCGTCGTTGGCGTTGCCCCAGCGGCCCTTGTGGTTATCCTGGTTGTTGGTGGGGGCCAGGTGCCAGCCCTTATCCAGCGCCATGGTGTAATACTCATAGCTGGGATAATAGCCGCCGGCGCCGATCTGGCCCTCGCCGTTGCCGGCCTCCACCATGTACATACGGCTGTCGATGACGGGATCCCAGAAGGCGAAGTCACCGAAGGTGCCGAAGGTGTTGCCGGGGTGGTTGAACTGGCTGAGGCTGTCTGCGCCCTCCTGCTGGCTCAGCAGGGCATAGTAGGCGCGCATACCGGCATAGTCGGTCTTGTTGTTCAGGGTGGAGTTGTTGCGGGAGACGATACCGGGAGTATTGAAGGTGTTGATGTGGCCGGGGCCGCCGGACCAGGTCATCTCGAAGCCCGCCAGAGCCACCAGGGAACCGGCGTTGGCCTCGTTGAAGGCGGCCACGGAGGAACGATAGCTGTTCCAGGTCTCCTGGCTGGAGGCGCTGGCCAGGCTCATGTCGTACAGGGCGCCCTCGGGGTTGGCGGCGCCGGTGGTGTCAAAGTAGTTGGAGTGGTCGGTGAAGGCCACGAACTGGACATTGGCGCTTTCGGGCAGATTCTTCACATAGTCCAGGGCGGCATCCAGGGAGCCTGCGCCGTCGGAATACTGGGTGTGGCTGTGGAGCTGGCCGAAGTACAGCTGATACTGGGCCTGGCCCACGGTGAAGAACCAGTTGAAGGAGGCGGTCTTGCCGTCGGCGCGGGTGACGGTGACGGTAACATTGGTGCGGCCGTCGGTCATGTCGGCGGCGGGGGTATAGGTGAGCTTGCCGCCGGCGTACACGGCGTTGACCTTCTGGCCGTTGACGGTCATCTCCAGGGTGGGATTCTCACCGGCGTTGATGATCTCGGCGGAGATCACGGGCCGCTTGTCGCTGCCGGTCTGGCTGCCCTTCAGGGGGGTCACGGCCCCGATGGAGGGCTCGTCCACCACGGTGAGCACCAGGCTGCCGGAATAGGACGCACCGGAGGCGTTGGTGACGCGGACGGTGAGGGTCACCTTGTCGGCACCGGCCAGCATGGCGGCGGAGACGTTGGCGGTGTAGTTCTTGCCGTCGGCGGTGTAGTCGGTGATGACACCGGCGGTCTTGCCGTCCACCAGGATCTCCAGCTTGGAAACGGCCTTGACATCGTTGACGGTGAAGGTCAGGGTATAGTCCTGACCGGCCTTCACGGTGTCGGCGGAGGTGAACACCACGGCGGGATCGTTGACCACGCCGCCGTCCAGCTTCACGCTGTCGGCCACACCATAGAAGAAGAAGGAGTAGATGGTGTAGTCGGTGACGTTGTACATGCTGTAGGTCTTATAGCTGTCGCTGTAATACTCCAGATACTGGCTGTACCGGCCGTTGAACTTGGCGGTGCGGCTTTCCAGCTGATAGCCGCCCACGCCGCCGCTGCAGGGCTCCACGGTCCAGTCGGCGTCGTCGCTGGCGGTCTGGGAATAGAAGGCGTTGTTGCCGGTGCCGTTGGAGCACAGATAGCCGTAGGTTTCGTTGCGGAAGCGGTAATACTCGCCGCTGCGCTCCACGGTGAACACCACGCCGCCGTTTTCGGGGATGGCCTTGCCGTCCGTGATCTGGGCGGAGACGTTGTTGACGGCGGGGCTGTCGGTGTTGTCATTCTGCTGGGCCAGGACGCCCTGGGCATTCTGGTTGAACAGCACCACCTGCGCACCCTCCTGGGGCAGGCTGCCGGCGGGCTGGTCCATCTCGTCGCCTACCAGATAGAGCTGCTGGGCAAACAGAGCCTCGTTGCTGCCGATGGTGCCGAAGGCACTCCAGTTGTTCTTCTCGGCATACCACTCCAGATAGCTGCTGCGGCCCACGTTCTGGATATAGACGCAATTTTCCGTGGCGGCGGGGAGGATGCTCCAGCCGGTGTGGGCCTTGTCCAGGGGGGTGCTGGAGTATTTTTCGTCCATAGACAGCTTCTTGCCGTCGGCGGTGGAGAAGGTATAGCTGCCGTCGGCGTTGACGCCCACGGTCCAGATGTCGGCCTTGGTATAACCGGAGAGCTTGCCATTGGCCAGGGTCACGTCGGTGCCCTTGTTATAGAAGCCGGTGTACTCCGTGGACAGGGCCTTGCCGTTGGCGGGGTTGAATACCACCACCTGGTCGCCGTCGGATACGGAGGTAACGATGCCGCTTTTCTGAATCTTGAAGAATGCCTGGGCAAACAGAGCTTCATTGCTGCCGATGGTGCCGAAGGCACTCCAGTTGTTCTTCTCGGCATACCACTCCAGATAGCTGCTGCGGCCCACGTTCTTGATATAGTAGCAGCCCTCGGTGGCAGCCTGCTCCAGTGTCCAGGCGGTGTGGGCCTTGTCCAGGGGAGTGCTGGAGTATTTTTCGTCCATGGACAGCTTCTTGCCGTCGGCGGTGGAGAAGGTATAGCTGCCATCGTCGTTGACGCCCACGGTCCAGATGTCGGCCTCGGTGAAGCCCGCCAGCTTGCCGCCGGTGAGGGTCACGTCGGTGCCCTTGTTATAGAAGCCGGTGTACTCGCTGGACAGGGCCTTCAGGTTTGCGGGGTTGTAGATGACCACCTGGTCGCCGTTCTTCAGAGGAGCGGAGGGATCCTCCGGCTGGCCGGGCTGGCCAGGCTCCTGGGTGTCTGCCACCAGATAAAGCTGCTGGGCAAACAGAGCCTCGTTGCTGCCAATGGTTCCGTAGGAGCTCCAATTGTTCTTCTCGGCGAACCACTCCAGATAGCTGCCGCGGCCCACGTTCTTGATGTAGAAGCAGTCTGCCGTGGCGGCGGCGCTGAGCGCCCAATCCACATTGGCCTTGTCCAGGGGGGTGCTGGAGTATTTTTCGTCCATGGACAGCTTCTTGCCGTCGGCGGTGGAGAAGGTATAGGCGCCGCTCTCGGTGCGGTTCACGGTCCACAGCTCTGCATCCGTGTAGCCGGTGAGCTTGCCTCCGGTCAGCTCCACATCCACGCCTGTGTTATAGAAGCCGTTGTACACGGAGGACAGAGCCTTTTTGTTGGCGGGGTTGAACACCACCACCTTGTCGCCGTTCTGCAGGGTGGTCAGATCGGTGACGATGCCGCTTTCCCGGGCGGGGGCGGTGCTGAGCTTATACAGGGCCACGGGCTGCTGATTCTCGCTCTTATAATAGCGGAACCGGGTGCCGTTGGTGGCGGCTGCGTTATACTGCAGCGTGGTGTTGTTGCTGGCGATCTTCACATTACCATCAGCAAAGGTGATGGTGTTGAGCTCCGGAGTGGAGCCGGTGATGATCTTGTTGCTGCCGGACTTGCCGGAAATGTACTTTCCGCTGGCGGACTGTACGGACCAGCCGCCGGTCATGGGCGCGATGGTGAACGCGTACTTGGCGTAATCACCAACGATCTTGCCGTCGGTGATGGTCACGTCCACCTTGTTGCCCTCCTTGTCCAGGGCGGACAGGGAGCCGTCCATGATCAGGCTGCCCTTTTCATAGACGATCAGGTATTGACCGGACCAGTCCTCCTGTGCCTCGGTAACCTTTTCCCAGGTCCCGGACGCAGGCTCTGCCGCGAATACCGACACCGGCAGCAGGGAAACCAGCATGACCAGTGACAGCAGCGCAGACAGAAGTCTGGTGCGAACAGGTGTTTTCATCAAGCTATTACCTCCTTTAATTTCTCCCGGAGCTTCCGCCCCACAGGTGCTTCTATTCTATCATATCCCCGTACCGGTTTCCAGCTTTATTTACAGATTTGACACAAATTTTGCTGATATGTGCACAAAGTATGGACGAATGCACAAAGGAAAATGAAAAGTTTTACCCGGATTCCTCTTGACGTATCCCGGGGGACTGTGCTATAATTTCAGACTGCGCGGATATGGATTCCGCGAATTTTGCCATGCGGCAGACACACTGTGCCGAGGAGGTTCCCACGTGCTGGAAGAGCTGTCATCCAAAGACAAGGTGGTGGGCCTGAAACAGGTGCAGCGGGCAGTAAGCGCCGGCCGGGCAGGCTGGGTGTTTCTGGCCTGCGACGCCGATCCCCGGCTGATCCGGCCGCTGGAGGGCCGCTGCCGGGAACGGGGCGTTCCCGTGTCCGGGGCGCACACCATGGCCCAGCTGGGCCGGGCCTGCGGCATCGACGTGGGCACCGCCGCCGCGGCGCTGCTGGCAAAGGAAAAACCGCTTCCAACGGAATAAAATTCTTTGTTCCGTGGAAAATATAGGGAGTCATCCCACAAATCTTTAGAAAGGAGTTCATTGCATGCCTACTTTCAATCAGCTGGTCAAGCAGGGCCGGAAACAGGCTACCTACAAGTCCAATTCCCCCGCTATGCAGAAGGGCCTGAATACGCTGAAGAACAAGGAGACCGATCTGTCCTCCCCTCAGAAGCGCGGCGTCTGCACCGCAGTGAGAACTGCCACCCCCAAGAAGCCCAACTCCGCTCTGCGTAAGATCGCCCGTGTCCGCCTGACCAACGGCTACGAGGTCACCGCCTACATCCCCGGTGTCGGTCATTCTCTGCAGGAGCACTCTGTGGTCATGATCCGCGGCGGCCGTGTCAAGGACCTGCCCGGTGTTCGTTACCACATCATCCGCGGCACTCTGGATACCCAGGGCGTTCAGGGCCGTATGCAGGCGCGCTCCAAGTACGGCGCCAAGCGTCCCAAGAGCAAGTAATCCCCGCATGAAATGAGCTTTGCCGAAAAGGTTTATATATATCGTATGTACCTCTTTGGCAGGCCGTACAACAGCCTCTCCGGCTGTTGAGTACCTATGAAATCATATTTTTATGAAGGAGGGAAGCATAGTGCCCAGAAGAGGTAATGTTCCCAAGAGAGAAATTCTGCCCGATCCTATGTACAACTCCGTGCTGGTGACGAAGCTCGTCAACAGCATCATGTTGGACGGTAAGAAGGGCGTTGCCCAGAAGGTTGTCTACGGCGCCTTTGATCTGATCAAGGAAAAGACCGAGAAGGAGCCTCTGGAAGTGTTCACCCAGGCCATGGAAAACATCATGCCCAGCCTGGAAGTCAAGGCCCGCCGTGTCGGCGGCGCCACCTATCAGGTCCCCATGGAGGTTCGTCCTGCCCGCCGTCAGACCCTGGGTCTGCGCTGGCTGACCAACTATTCCCGCGCCCGCAGTGAGCGCACCATGGCCGAGCGCCTGGCAGGCGAGATCATGGACGCCGCCAACAACACCGGCAGCGCCGTGAAGAAGCGCGAGGATACCCACAAGATGGCCGAATCCAACAAGGCCTTCGCCCACTTCCGCTGGTAATCCCCGCAAACTGATTAAAAGGAGAACGTTATGCCGAGAAAGGTTACACTGGAAAATACGAGAAATATCGGCATCATGGCCCACATTGATGCAGGCAAGACCACCACGACCGAGCGTATTCTGTACTACACGGGCGTCAACTACAAGATCGGCGAGACGCACGAGGGAACCGCTACCATGGACTGGATGGAACAGGAGCAGGAGCGTGGCATCACCATCACCTCCGCCGCTACCACCTGTTACTGGAAGGGCTCCAAGGACCAGTTCCCCCAGACGCGTATCAACATCATCGACACCCCGGGTCACGTGGACTTCACTGTGGAGGTGGAGCGTTCTCTGCGTGTGCTGGACGGCTCTGTCACCGTGATGTGCGCCAAGGGCGGCGTTGAGCCCCAGTCCGAAACCGTGTGGCGTCAGGCCGACCACTATCATGTGCCCCGGATGGTGTATGTCAACAAAATGGACATGCTGGGCGCGGATTTCTATCACGTGCTGGACATGATCCACGACCGCCTCAAGTGCAACGCCGTGCCCATCCAGCTTCCCATCGGGAAAGAGGAGTCCTTCAAGGGCATCATCGACCTGGTGGAGATGGACGCTGATATCTATTACGATCAGCTGGGCAAGGATATGCGCGTGGAGCCCATCCCCGCCGATATGATGGACCTGGCCAACGAGTACCGGGAAAAGCTGCTGGATGCCGTTTCCATGTTCGACGACGAGATCATGGAGATGTATCTGGAGGGTCAGGAGATCCCCACCGACAAGATCCGCGCCGCCATCCGCAAGGCCACCGTGGCCGTGGAGATGGTGCCGGTCACCTGCGGCTCCTCCTACCGGAACAAGGGTGTTCAGAAGCTGCTGGACGCCATTGTGGACTATATGCCCGCCCCCACCGATATTCCCGCCATCGTTGGCACCAACCCCAAGACTGATGAGGAGGAGGACCGTCACGCTTCCGATGACGAGCCGTTCTCCGCTCTGGCCTTCAAGATCATGACCGACCCCTATGTGGGCCGTCTGAGCTTCTTCCGCGTGTATTCCGGCACGCTGAACACCGGCTCCGCCGTGCTCAATGCCACCAAGGGCAAGCGCGAGCGCGTGGGCCGTCTGCTGCAGATGCACGCCAACCACCGGGAGGACCTGGAAACGGTCTATTCCGGCGATATCGCCGCCGTGGTGGGCCTGAAGAACACCACCACCGGCGACACCCTCTGTGATGAGAAGCACCCCATTGTGCTGGAGTCCATGGAGTTCCCCGAGCCCGTGATCCGCGTGGCCATCGAGCCCAAGACCAAGGCCGGCCAGGAGAAGATGGCCATCGCCCTGGCGAAGCTTGCCGAGGAGGACCCCACCTTCCGCACCTACACCGACGAGGAGACGGGTCAGACCATCATCGCCGGTATGGGCGAGCTGCATCTGGAGATCATCGTGGACCGCCTGCTGCGGGAGTTCAAGGTGGAGGCCAACGTGGGCGCGCCCCAGGTGGCCTACAAGGAGACCATCCGCAAGGCAGTGGACCAGGATACCAAGTATGCCCGCCAGTCCGGCGGTAAGGGCCAGTATGGTCACGTGAAGATCCATGTGGAGCCCAACGAGTCCGGCAAGGGCTACGAGTTCATCAACAAAGTGGTGGGCGGCGCTGTCCCCAAGGAGTATATCCCCGCCATCGACGCCGGTATCCAGGGCGCAATGCTCTCCGGCACCGTGGCCGGTTACCCCGTGGTGGACGTGAAGGTCACCCTGTACGACGGCTCCTATCACGAGGTGGACTCCTCCGAGATGGCGTTCAAGATCGCCGGCTCCATGGCCTTCAAGGAGGCCATGCGCAAGGCCGATCCCACGCTGCTGGAGCCCATCATGAAGGTCTCCGTCATCGTCCCCGAGGAATATATGGGCGACGTCATCGGCGATATCAGCGCCCGCCGCGGCCAGATCCAGGGCTACGAGATGCGCGCCGGCGCCCAGCAGATCGACGCCTTTGTTCCTCTGGCGGAAATGTTCGGCTACGCCACCGATCTGCGCTCCCGCACCCAGGGCCGTGGTCAGTACACCATGGAGCCCAGCCACTATATCGAGCTGCCCAAGGGCCTGCAGGAGAAGCTCATCAACAAGCGTACCGGACGGGAAAATTTCTAAATCGTCAAAAAACGATTGCTTTTCCCTATCGAATACTGTAAAATAGCAGTGTTAGTACAAGACATTGCAAGAAAACCATGATGCAAATTTGTTAAGGAGGATTTTTTCAAATGGCTAAGCAGAAATTTGAGAGAACGAAGCCCCATGTTAACATCGGCACCATCGGTCACATCGACCATGGTAAGACCACTCTGACCGCTGCCATCACCAAGTACCTGGCGATGCAGGGCGGCGCTGAGTACACCGACTACTCTTCCATCGACAAGGCTCCCGAAGAGCGCGAGCGTGGTATCACCATCAACACCGCTCACGTTGAGTATGAGACCGCCAAGCGTCACTATGCTCACGTGGACTGCCCGGGCCACGCCGACTATATCAAGAACATGATCACCGGTGCTGCCCAGA
>ERZ773225.358-NODE-358-length-69992-cov-4.051804_pt1 | contig 69992 bp, 64 predicted proteins | sample MGYA00580993_ERZ773225 | MGnify/ENA primary metagenome ERZ773225 (study PRJEB29015, sample SAMEA2737748) | human gut metagenome | biome: human gut; feature: human-associated habitat; material: faeces | place: China | collected 2012 ...
TTCACAGGAATCCTGCAATACGCCGATGATAAAGCCGACGGCAACTACCTGCATGGCGATATCATTCGGGATACCGAACATATTACACGCCAGTGGGATCAGCAGCAGAGAGCCACCCGCCACGCCAGATGCGCCACAGGCGCAAAGCGAAGCCACAACGCTCAGTAACAGCGCAGTCGGTAAATCGACCGGAATACCCAGCGTATTCACCGCCGCGAGCGTCAGCACGGTAATGGTGATCGCCGCACCCGCCATATTGATGGTGGCGCCCAGCGGGATAGATACCGAGTAGGTATCACGATCCAGATTCAGCTTCTCACATAGCGCCATATTCACCGGAATGTTGGCGGCGGAGCTGCGGGTAAAGAAAGCGTACACGCCGCTTTCGCGCAGACAGGCCAGCACCAGCGGATACGGGTTACGGCGAATTTTCCAGAAGACCAGCAGTGGGTTGACCACAAACGCCACCAGCAGCATACAGCCTACCAGTACGGTCAGCAGTTGGGCGTAGCCCCAAAGCGTTGCAAAACCGGTGGTTGCCAGCGTGGATGAGACCAGACCAAAGATACCGATTGGCGCGAAACGAATCACCAGCTTTACCATAAAGGTGACGGCGTTGGACATATCATTGACCAGATTTTTGGTCGTTTCATTACCGTGGCGCAGTGCAAAACCCAGACCGACGGCCCAGACCAGAATACCAATATAGTTAGCGTTAAGCAGGGCATCAACTGGGTTAGAAACCATGCTCATCAGCAGGCTACGCATTACTTCAACGATGCCGGACGGTGGCACAATATCGCTGGCGCTGCTGGAAAGATGCAGTGTTGATGGGAAAGCAAAGCTGAAGACAACGGCGGCTAATGCCGCTGAAAATGTTCCGAGCAGGTAAAGGAACAGAATGGGGCGGATATTGGTTTTTTGCCCGTGCTGGTGGTTGGCGATAGAGGCCATTACCAGCATCAGAACCAGAATTGGTGCGACAGCTTTTAATGCGCCGACGAACAGCGTACCCAGTAAACCAACGGCTTCTGCCGCAGGTTTTGACACCAGTGCCAGTAAAATCCCCAGTACCAAACCGATCAAAATTTGTTTAACCAGGCTCCCTTGCGCCAAACGCGAGAGTAGCCCCGATGAACGTTGCGTAGTCATGTCGTGATCCTTTCATTGTGTTGTTGCCTTACCTTTGTGCGTTCTGTTGACGCATCTTTCAGGATGGGGCAAATGTTTGCATGGCTGAGTATAAGGAAAGAACGGGGTTCTGGAAGCGAAATATACTGGATTCCGCGCTGAGATCATATTTTATAACTTTGAGTTAACATTATTTTGACATGATAGACAAAAAGCCCGACGCACGCAGTGTGCTGTCGGGCTTTTCAGCTAGCAGATGAAACTTACTGTATTTGATGCTTTTTATCGTGCTGGTGGTTGACCCATGCGTTAACAATTAGCGTCACAAAAAGAATGCCAAATACCACGCCTAACGAGATAGCGATCGGAATATGGTAGAAATCGACGATCAGCATCTTAATACCGATAAACACCAGAATGACCGACAAGCCGTACTTCAGCATGGAGAAACGCTCTGCCACGCCCGCCAGCAGGAAGTACATCGCACGCAGCCCCAAAATAGCAAACAGGTTCGAGGTCAACACGATGAACGGGTCGGTGGTAACGGCAAAGATAGCCGGAATACTGTCGACGGCGAAAATCACGTCGCTCAGCTCAACCAGAATCAACACCAACATCAGCGGCGTGACAAACAGCAGACCGTTTTTACGCACGAAGAATTTTTCATCTTCGATGGTATCGGTCATGCGTAAATGGCCGCGCAGCCAGCGTACTAACGGTCTGTCGCCGATACCGGAGGCATCTTCTTTCGCCAGCGCCATCTTCACGCCGGTAAACAGCAGGAACGCGCCGAACACGTACAGCAGCCACTCAAACTGGGTGATAAGCCAGCTGCCGGCGAAGATCATGATCGTACGCAGAACAATTGCTCCCAGCACGCCATACACCAATACCCGGCGCTGCAACGCAGGCGGCACTGAGAAGTAGCTGAAGAGCATCAACCAGACAAAGACGTTATCTACTGCCAGCGATTTTTCGATCAGATAGCCGGTCAGGAACGCCAGTGCCTGTGGATCGGCAACGGCGCGGCCCTGGGTTTCCGCCAGGTACCACCAGAAGGCGGCGTTAAACAGTAACGACAGCGTTACCCAGACGATTGACCAGGCCGCAGCCTGTTTCATCGACATCGTATGTGCGCCACGACGACCCTGCAACAGCAGGTCGATGGCCAGCATAATTACCACTACGACAGCGAAGCCACCCCATAACAACGGTGTGCCGACAGTATTCATTGTATTTCCCCATGCATAAAAAAAACGGCCAACGCCGAATGACGTTAGCCGCTGCTTTTTATGCATAGACCTTGCCATTCGGCAAGGTCTCACTTACAACAACAAAGGAATACGATGGCGTATTCCTTTGTTATCGCCCGGTGACCGGATGTGGTTTTTCACACATCGTAATGACGATCAACCGACAACGAAGTTACTCCCCTTTGCGGGTTACAAAATATTACAGGCCATGCATTCAGTCAATGGCCTGCAACATTCCATTTACACACTTTTACGCAGTCAGCGAGGTTACCGTTTCGTCTGCAGGGAAAACCACGCCGGTCTGGCGGCGAATCTCCGTTTGCAGTTTAGCGGTGATACGGCTGACGGCCAGTGCCGGGTGATCCACTTCGCCGGATTCAACCAAATGGGCAAAAGCCTCTGCCTCATACAGCATAGTATTGATGTGTTGAGGCGTCGTCAGATCCTGCGTTTTTCCCCCGCGTGGAACGAAGCACACCTTTTGGCATTCGGAAATATGCTCGATGACCAGCGATCCCGACTCGCCCTGAATTTCACTGGCTAATACCGAGTCGCTTACTTTTGAGTGCTGGAGCGTAACGCTGAAATCACCGTAATTCAGCACCACCACACCGTGAGCATCCACGCCGCTTTCCAGCAGGCTGGCGCTGGCCTGAACGCTCTGTGGTTCGCCCCACAGCGCAACCGCCGAGGCCAGGCAGTAAAAACCGATATCCATAATCGAGCCATTGGAGAACGCCGGATTAAACGTGTTCGGATTCTCACCATCCAGATAGCGCTGGTAACGCGAGGAGTACTGGCAGTAATTGATAAATGCTTTCCTGATTTTTCCAACTTTTGGGAGCGATTGCTGTAACAGCAGGAAGTTAGGCAGGCTGGCGGTTTTAAACGCTTCAAACAGCACGACCTGGTTTTTACGCGCGCAGGCGATAGCGGCTTCGGCTTGCGCCAGGTTGGAGGCCAGTGGCTTTTCGCAAATAACATGCTTTTTGTGCCGCAAAAACAGCTCGGTCTGCGGGAAGTGCAGGGAGTTTGGACTGGCGATGTAGACGGCGTCGATCGCCTCGCTTTGCGCCATCGCTTCCAGCGAAGTAAACAGATGCTCGACGGGGTAATCGTTGGCGAAGGTCTGTGCCTGCTCAAGGCTACGAGAATAGACTGCGGTTAACTTATACTTGCCGGTTTCATGGGCGGCATCGACAAACTGGCGGGTGATCCAGTTTGTGCCAATTACTGCGAAACGTATCATAAAGGCCTTCAGGCTGCGAAAAGGGATTCTTTCGTCAATTTAGCATGCCCTGAAGACAAAGCCAGTGCGCGACTACGCAGTTTGCTTTAACGATTGTTGCGTTAACCACAGGCGGGTATCGAACTCCAGTTGGTGATACTGAGGCTCCATATGACAGCACAGCTGGTAAAACGCTTTGTCGTGCTCTTTTTCTTTCAGATGCGCCAGTTCATGAACGACAATCATACGCAAAAAGGGTTCGGGGGCATTGCGAAAAACGGTCGCCACGCGGATCTCCGCTTTAGCTTTGAGCTTTCCGCCCTGCACGCGAGAAACGGCGGTATGCAGTCCCAGCGCATTCTTCAGAACGTGGATCTTGCTGTCATACATGACTTTATTCAGCGGCGGGGCGTTACGCAGAAACTGATTTTTCAGATCCTGAGTATATTGCCAGAGCGCTTTGTCGGTCGCGAAGTCATGCGTACCCGGATAGCGCTTCTCCAGCACTGCGCCCAGGCGTTGCTCAGCAATCAGCGTTCTCACCTGAGAAAGTAAATTCTCCGGATATCCTTGCAGATAGATCAACTGACTCATTAGTGCCCCATATAAAGTATAAAAAGTGTATACTCACGCACCCTTTTCAGGGATACGCCGAAATTTTACCATTCAGGAGGGCCGATGAGCCACATAGACAACGGTTTCCGTTCGCTGTCACTTAAACGTTTCCCGGAAACGGATGACGTTAACCCGCTGCTGGCGTGGGAAGCTGCAGATGAATATCTGCTGCAACAGCTGGACGATACCGAGATTAGCGGCCCGGTGCTGATCCTGAATGATACCTTCGGTGCGCTGGGCTGTGCGCTGGCGGAACATACGCCGTACAGCATTGGCGACTCCTATCTCAGCGAGCTTGCCACACGTGAGAACCTGCGTCACAACGATATTGCCGAGTCGAGCGTCAAGTTCCTCGACAGTACCGCTGACTATCCGCAGGCGCCGGGCGTGGTGCTGATTAAGCTGCCAAAAACCATGGCGCTGCTGGAGCAGCAACTGCGCGCCCTGCGTGAAGTGGTCACGCCGCAGACGCGTATCATCGCCGGTGCAAAAGCGCGTGATATCCACACCTCTACGCTGGAGCTGTTTGAGAAAGTGCTGGGACCAACCACCACCACGCTGGCATGGAAAAAGGCGCGCCTGATCAACGGCACCTTTACCAAACCGGCGCTGGCCGATACCGCCCAGACCCTGAGCTGGAAGCTGGAAGGCACCGACTGGACCATCCACAACCACGCCAATGTCTTCTCCCGTACCGGGCTGGACATCGGCGCACGTTTCTTTATGGAACATCTGCCGGAAAACCTGGAAGGCGAGATTGTCGATCTCGGCTGCGGTAACGGCGTGCTGGGCATGACGCTGCTGGCGAAGAACCCAGAAGCCAGCGTGGTGTTTGTTGATGAATCACCGATGGCGGTCGCTTCCAGCCGTCTGAACGTGGAAACCAACCTGCCGGACGCGCTGGATCGCAGCGAATTTATGATTAATAACGCGCTCTCCGGCGTAGAACCGTTCCGCTTCAACGCGGTGTTCTGCAACCCTCCGTTCCACCAGAAGCATGCGCTGACCGATAATATCGCCTGGGAGATGTTCCACCACGCCCGCCGCTGCCTGAAAATCAACGGTGAGCTGTACATTGTGGCTAACCGTCACCTCGACTACTTCCACAAGTTGAAGAAGATTTTCGGCAACTGCGTAACCATCGCCACCAATAATAAATTCGTGGTGCTAAAAGCGGTCAAAACCGGTCGCCGTCGTTAAGCCCTTGTGCCGGATAGCGGCTAACGCCTTATCCGGCCTACACGAGCTGCATCGTAGGCCTGATAAGCGTAGCGCCATCAGGCAAAGATGTGCGCAGTTGTCTTATCCGACCTACGGGATACAACGTGTTAAATCTCCAGCGCTAAGCGGGTCCCCTGCGCAATAGCGCGTCGGGCATCCAGTTCCATCGCCACATCGCAGCCGCCGATCAGATGCACCGTTTTACCTGCCGCGTGCAGCGGATCGACCAGTTCACGGCGTGGCTCTTGTCCGGCGCAAATCACCACGTTATCCACGTTAAAGATCACCGGTTCGCCGTTCAACACGACGTGTAACCCATCATCATCAATCTTCTGGTAGCTGACTGCCGGGATCATTTTCACGCCGCGTGAGAGCAGGGTGGCGCGATGGATCCAGCCCGTCGTTTTACCTAAACTTTGCCCCGGTTTGCTGGCTTTGCGCTGCAACATCACTATCTGGCGCGGGCTGCGGGATAAGTGCGGACCTTCCGGGCGTAAGCCGCCAGGCTGTTGCAGGCTGGTGTCGATCCCCCATTCCACGCAGAACTCCGCAATGTTCTGGCTGGTGGCTTCACCGGGTTGACTCAGATACATGGCTGTATCGAAACCAATCCCGCCGCAGCCAACGATCGCTACGCGTTTGCCCACTGGCGTTTTATCGCGCAGAACGTCGAGATAGCTCAGCACTTTTGGATGTTCGATCCCCTCGATCGGCGGCATACGTGGCTCGATCCCGCTGGCAAGGATCACTTCGTCGAAAGTGTGCAGATCGTGTGCGCTGACAAAGTGATTCAGCTTCAGGGTCACGCCAGTCACGTCGATCATCCGGCGGTAGTAGCGCAGGGTTTCATAGAATTCTTCTTTGCCGGGGATCTGTTTGGCGATATTAAACTGCCCGCCAATCTCGCCATGTGCGTCAAACAGCGTGACGTGATGTCCGCGTGCGGCGGCATTAATGGCGAAGGCGAGGCCCGCAGGACCCGCACCGACAACCGCCAGATTCTTTGGCACAGCTGCCGCAATGATCGGCATTTTGGTTTCATGGCAGGCGCGCGGATTCACCAGGCAAGAGGTGACTTTGCCGACAAAGATCTGATCCAGACAGGCCTGGTTACAGCCGATACAGGTGTTGATCTCATCCGCTCGTCCGGTTTGCGCTTTTGACAGCAGTTCGGCATCGGCGAGGAACGGACGGGCCATCGACACCATATCGGCATCGCCACGGGCCAGAATGTCATCGGCGACCTGGGGATCGTTAATGCGGTTGGTGGTGACCAGTGGGATTGTCACATGCCCTTTCAACTTACGCGTCACCCAACTAAACGCGCCGCGCGGTACTGGGGTAGCTATAGTGGGAATACGCGCCTCATGCCAGCCAATACCGGTGTTAATAATGGTGGCCCCGGCGGCTTCTATAGCCTGCGCCAGCTGGACGGTTTCGTCGAAGGTTCCGCCGTTTTCTACCAGATCGAGCATCGACAGGCGGAAGATAATAATAAAGTCATTACCGGCACGCTGACGTACCGCTCGCACCACCTCAACGGCAAAACGCATGCGGTTGGCATACTCACCGCCCCATTGGTCATCGCGCTGGTTGGTACGCAGAGTCAGGAATTCGTTGATGAGATACCCTTCCGACCCCATCACTTCTACGCCATCGTAGCCCGCTTCCCGCGCCAGTTGGGCGCAATGGGCAAAATCTTCAATCAACTGCAGCACTTCATCGTGCGTCAGCTCATGTGGCGTAAAGCGGTTAATGGGGGCCTGAATAGCAGATGGGGCCACCAGATGCGGCTGGTAGCTGTAACGCCCGGTGTGCAGGATTTGCAGGGCGATTTTACCGCCTTCGTCATGCACGGCATCGGTAATGACGCGATGGTGTGCAAGCTGGCTGCTGTCGTTGAGCATCGCGCCGCCTTCCATCCCCACGCCGGAAAGCGCAGGCGCAATGCCTCCGCTCACAATTAACGCTACGCCGTGACGAGCGCGCTCGGCGTAGAACGCGGCCAGCCGTTCTGCACCGTCGGGATACTCCTCCAGCCCGGTATGCATTGAACCCATCAGCACGCGGTTTTTAAGCGTGGTGAAGCCTAAATCGAGCGAGGCGAACAGCGACGGATAGCTCATAAAGGTGTCCAGTATGTAAAATTATTGTTATGTGGTCGGATGAGTTCTAATTTAGCCGTCGCCGCGTAAAAGGGAAAAGGGGAATGCCGTGATTGTGATGGGATTCAAAAAAGGAGTGGGGCCAGAGAATGAATATGCCGGATATCGGTGCAAGCACCTAATCCGGCTTGTGAAAATGTGTCTTTGTAGACCGGATAAACGAAGCGCCATCCGGCGGTATGTCACAGATTACTGTTTTTTAAGAAAATCGTTGTACAGCATATAGAGATGCGCCGCGCTCCAGGAGAAGTTTGGCGCGCCCTGCTGTGCACCGGTCAATGGGTTATAGTTTTCCTGAATCGGACCATCTGCTGTAAGGCCTTTGGCGTGGCTGAAGAAGGTATCCGCCAGTTTTAACGCTTCATCGCGATAGCCGTAACGCTCCATCCCTTTTAGTCCGAACCAGAACTGATCCACCCAGACGCGCCCGCGCCAGTAGATGTCCGCGCCGAAGGCGGGGTTGGTCAGCGCTGCAGTACCAAGTGGGACAAAGGTGTTGAACTCGTTGGGATCGAGCATCACCTTAACCACCGCATCCGCATGGGGCTGCGTTGCCGCCCCGTTAAACAGCGGCGACCAGCCTTCCGGCCCTTTGCCACGTTCGACGATTGGTTTACCCGCACAGCCGTTGGTCAACGGGGTATCTTCGATCCTCACGTCATAGAAGAATCGGGTGTCTGGGTCGAACATGCAGGTATTGATGTAATCCGCCAGTTTTTGCGCCAGCTGGCGGTAGCGCTGCGCTTCTTTGTGTTTACCGAGCAGGGTCGCCATCTCCGCCAGATAATGGTTGTCGCTGTACATATAGCTGGCCTGATCGACCGATTCCTGCAGCAGCGAGTAACCCAGCAACTTACCGTCGTTACTGCGGTTTTCGGCAAATTTCACCACCCAGTCGCTGCGTTTCCCACCGTTAGCGACGTATTTATCCAGTTGCTCTTTGTCGATAAAACCAAAGACTGCCGCATCGTCACGCCCGGATTCCCAGGAAGCAGCAACCTGTGCTGGGATCTCGAGGCTGTCATACTGGCCTTTACTGGTGATGTTGGCGTAGTTTTTCAGTCCGGATAGGGTTTCTTCCTTGTCGCCATTTTTCACCGTAAACAGCATTTCACCGCTGTCGGTATTGTGGGCTTTATCGCGAGTCGCGCCGTATTCCGGTACGCCGTTGCCGTTATGATCGCGGTTTCGCAGCCACCAGTCGTGATATGCAACCAGCTTTGGATACATTTCTTCGAGCCAGGCCTTATCCTTGGTGACGTTGTAGACTTCCATCACCGACCAGGCAGCCAGGCTTGGCTTGGTGTTACGCTCGTTCCAGTTGCCGCCGTCGCCGCCGCGCTCGGGGCTAAGGTTCCAGGCAATCAGGTCGGGAATGAATCCGACGTCTTGCGGGCGAACGGGATCGCCGGGTTTAATCTGCCATGAAAAGACGGCGCGGATGTTCTCTTTGGCGATCTCCGGGTTAAAGTGCGCCATGGCGAAGGCCTGCTTCCAGGTATCCCACGGCCAGGTCTGGTTGCCGGAGAACCAACGGCCGGTAACCGACGGTGTTACGGTATTGTGTTTTACCGCGCCGCCCGGCGATCGCCAGTTACCGTTCAGCGTTTCGATCGCCTTCACCGCCACTCGGGTTTGTTCTGGCGTGGCGTCCGGGTTGTTTAAGCCTTTCTTGAGATAGTCGTCCCAGCGCTGCTGCGAGGCGAGCATGTAAGAAGAAGGACGCGCCAGAATATCGCGGATCTGCGGTTGCTCTTTTGCCACATCTTCGGCGGTAAGCAGATGAGACCAGGTGGTGTAAATCGTCGTCGAACCGTTGATATGGGTCTTCCCCGTGAAGCGATGACCATTAACCGTGGTTTTCATGGCGACAGATTTATGCACCTGATACTCCGACTCGCCGGAGGTGAGCAGATCCCAGGTTGAACGCACCTTGCCGAAGGTGACTTTCAGGCCGTCGTGCGTGGCGGTGATTTTGCGCTGATAGCCAGGGAATTCGCCATCAATGGTTTTATCCGACAGGGCTTTTCCCTCTTTTGCCTCCAGTTTTTCCAGCAGTTCGCCGTCCCACACCAGATCCAGCGGCGAGTTGCTGGTGATTTTGGTTTCCAGCAGCGAAGTGCGCGGACTGGCGAAGCGTAGCGTCATCTCTACCTGTACATCTTTTGATGACAATTTCTGTACCAGCGCCCCGGGAATGCTGTAAGCCTCGAGGGCAAAATCGACCTTTTTACCGTGCTGATACACCGTCAGTCGGTCAAAATTATTGGCCATAAAGTTGATGTACTCTTCGGTCAGCAGTGCGACGCCAGGAAAGCCGCCCATTGTTGCGGGGCCATCTGGCAACAGATGCCCGTGCCATGAGCCGAGGTCGAAAAATGGATTAAAACGCTGGTGGTCGTCGTGATCGTAGTCATGCATGTAGTCCGGCGCACCGGTGCGATTAATGATGTTTTTGAAGTCATTAACGCTGGCGGCATGTGCAGAGACGTTCATCAGCAGGAGGCAGGCCAGCGGCGTAAGAAGAGGTTTGATATTCATGGGTTCCGGTCCTTGTTACCAATAGAAATATTGCATCAGGAAGATTTGGTCGCTCGGGTCACCAGATGCATTCTGCATATAGAACCGGCTGTCGAAGGCGGTAGCGAAACGTCCGCCGCCGTATTCATACCAGATACCGAACTGCATAAAGGACGTGGTTTCTTCCTCGGAGCGATCCGGTCGGTGTTTGGCGTAGCTATATGCGGTGGAGAGGTAAACGCCTTTTAGCGCTTCATACATCGCGCTGACCATATAGCCGGTCTCGGTGCCGGATACATCCAGCCCGTCGGCGCGACCCGTGTGGTGCCACGCGCGGGCGGCGAAGTTGGGCGAGAGGATGCCGGTCAGGAACAGCTGTCCGGTACCGTCCGTTATCTCCAGACCGTTCATCCAGGTTACGCCTTCAGTCAGGTCGTACTGGATGTAACCGTTCATCATGGCCGGATAGGTATATTTATCGTCGTAGCGATCGTATTTACCAAAGTGCAACCAGGCTTTGCTTTCATCGTGATGTCCGGCGGGTGTAGCGGTCACGCTATAGCGCAAAGGGCCGGTCAGGTTTTGCACCTTAATGGCGGTCATGATGTCTCGGGTATTCGGAATAACGTAGCCCAGGTCTGGCGTGAAATCCCCCCACCATTGCAGGTCATCCAGCGAGGAGTCCTGGCGCAGGCTGAGCATCACCTCTGTTCCAGCATCGGTACGGTAACCACCGTAAAAGCGGTTGATCCCGCCTTCGAATCCGCCCCAGCTATGGTCAGGAACCCAGGCATTGCCTTGATGGTCGGCCTGCACGGTCCAGCCCTCGCCGTAGATCAGACCAAACCATGAACCGTGTTTTATCTCCAGGCCACCTTCAATGTAAGTACCGTCGCTGTATTTATGCTTATCTTTTCCTTCTAAATCCATATATCCACCCATGCCCAATTCGCCATAAAAACGAAAAGAGGGGGAGGTTATGGCAGGTGTTTTCGTATCGTCGTGTTCAGCAGGGCGAACTTCTTCTGCACCCAGAGAAGAGACGCAGAAAAAGGGCAGTGCAATAATTGCCCTGCAATAATGGCTAATGTTATTCATGCTTCGATCCTAAGCAAATAAAATATAATTTTTATTGTTATATACCCTTCATACTTCAAGCTGCATGTGCGTTAGCTACGTTCGTTCACCCCAGTCACATAGTTATCTATGCTCCTGGGAATTCACTCACTTGCCGCCTTCATGCAACTCGAATTATTTTGGTTATAGCCTTGGAAAATATTGTTTATTGTTATTATGTTTTAGTCATTAATTGATATTTGAAGCGGGAGCAGCCTCAATAGCTTTTTCTTCTTTAGTTAGCCCTTTGATGTATTTACTGTATTTCCACCAGGCAAAACCGAGGAAAATAACAATCCCACCGACGTTATAGAAAATAATGGTTATGATATTTCCGCCGCTCGGGAAGGTAGAGGCAATAAATCCGATGGTGAACAGGACGATCAGCATTGATACCACAATAATGCCGGTTTTTTGCGAACCCATACGGAAGTCGCGCGGTAAGTGGTCCAGTTTTGCGCGCAGATTCAGGTAGGCCAGCATAATAAACAGCGGCGGCAGCATCGATGCGGCGGCGGTCATGTTGATGATGGTGTTCATTAAGTCTTGCACGGTATTGGAACCGAGCGTTGGGATAATCATCAGCGGAATAACGATCAGAAACTGGATCCACGCTGCGCGGGCCGGTACGCCGTTTTCATTCAGTTCGACGGTTTTTTTACCGAAAATACCCGCCGGAATTTCAGAGAAGAAGATCTTCACCGGCGTTGCGGTCCACATCAGCAGAGAGCCGAACATCGCGGTAAAGGAGACCAGGCCGACAAAGCGGTTAACGATCAGTTCCGGCAGACCAAAGTATGCCGCCAGACCGTGGAATACCTGCACCGATCCACCGGTAAACTTCAGCTCTTTGCTGCTGACGAAGACGTTGATCAGCACCGAGGAGATGGAATAAAGCACGCCGATAAAAATCCCGGCAATGATAATGACCTTCACGAACGATTTTGACCCGCCCTTGACGTCGTTGACATATACCGCCACGGACTCCGCGCCGCCTGCCGCCATAAAGATCCAGGTGGTGATACCGAGGAATGCCCAGTTAAAATTCGGGATCATTGCATCAACGGTGATGGGGTCAGCAGGCTGCACGCCGCCCACCAACGCAGTACCCGCCAGTAAAATGTAGGACAGCGTCAGCAGCAGCATTAACGTGGAGGTGACGGAGGTAATCGGCCCCAGCATTTTTGCGCCGTTGGTCGAAACCCAGGTCGAGAAGGCAAACAGCACCATACTTAACACGGTTGTGGCGAACGGCGTCAGAATGTATTCGTAGCCTAAAAATGCGTACGAGGCATAGGCGATAACGCGCGGGAGTAACGAGGTAAAAAAGAACAGGTTAACGAACCAGTAGGTGTAGGCGGTAATAAAGGCCCAGCGCCCGCCCAGCGAGCTTTTCACCCATGCGTAGACACCGGCTTCGGAGTTTTTATTCAGCGAAACAAATTCGGCGATGATTAAGCAGAATGGAATAAAGTAGAAAATTGTCGCGAGGAAAAACATCGGTGCGGATGCCAGACCAAGCTCAATATTATTGTTGATAACGTTATTAAAACTATAAACCGCGGCAAAGGTGAGTGAAAGTAAGCCGAACTTGCCGATGGTATTACGTTTGGTATCAGACATAGCACATCTCCGATTCCTGATTATTATAGGGTACTGGCGGCGCAACGTCGGCGCCGCCTGTGTTTTTTATTTATTATGAAAATAACCATCTTCGATGGTGACTTTGAGTACGACTTTCTTCACTACGCTATTACAGATAAAACGATAGGCTTCATGGTTGTCACAAATAACCATTTGTCCTTCGTGCACTTCTACGGTTTTTCCGCAGCCTTTCAAATATTCGCGGTCGGTTTCATCGCGATAATATTCAACCACCTGGAGATCCTCTTTGGCGGCATACTCTATTTTTTGCTGTCCTTGCAGGTAGTAATGGATCTCAAAATAACGACGATGGCCGGTAAACAGCGCATCGGTTGCAGAGTCTGTCTCTACACGGTAGCTCAGAGAATCACCGATAGAGTGAGCGACGCCTGGCTGAATATTGTCAATATTTTCAATGGCCTCGACGCAGCGTTGCCATTTCCGACCCGAAGCATAGCGTTGCTGGAACTGCTCTAAGTTGTCGATGATCCTCATTTTGTATTCTCGCTGTGCATATTCGTGGAAAAGAACCCGGTGCCAAAGGCACGGTTGGCGGTGGTTTGAGCGCCAGACTCACTGCCGGAAACCGGCAACAACGTGAAGCCGTAGCTGAATGACGTAAACCAGACGCGCCAGGAATCAAGTACCTCGCTTCCCCACGAGTTAGAACCTAAGCCCAGTAGCTGATGGTCCAGATTGAGGGTGATGTCATCGCTGTGCTGCAGCTCATTACAGTGCTGTGCGGCAAAGATATTTTCTGGCGTATAGCGCCAGGCGCTCAGGTTGACAGGGCGCTGCGGAATCACTAGCAGACCGTTACCGTGACGATTGGTTAGCGTTGCCCAACGTACGTCCTGACGATTGCCGTTGTTTTGCGGGAACGGATAATTCTCGAACATCTCATCCACGCTGCTGCGCCAAATGTCGATGATGTTGGCCTGCTGACTATCGGCATAGTTTTCACCAGGACCACGTCCGTACCAGGCCACCTGTCCCAAATCACCGCTGATGCCCATCGTGAAGCCGATACACGGAATAATGTCCCGGTACTCGCCGTAAGGCTGGCCGGAAAGCTCCACATTCAACTGACCGTCTGCGGCAATCCGCCAGCGATAGGTGCAGCGCATACCGAAATCAAATACCGGCGGGGCGATAATCGTTTGGCTGGTGATGAGCAGCGCATCTTCGGTTTGCTCAAAGGTAAAGTCGCGCAGATGCTCCTGCATTATCTGTATATGATTTGGCTGCCAGAGGCCTTCGAACTCTTGCTTGTGGTTATCTATGGTTGGTTTGAAGAAATTAATCTTCGGCTCGCGGGTAATCAGCTCTTCACCATTGACGTTCCAGCTAATGGGTTTACCGGTCAGCTTTGAGAACGTCAGATGGAAGTTATAACCGCGAACGGTGCAGCTCTGGCGGTTCTCTTCCAGCGTCAAAGGGGTGGCGTTTTGCAGACTGAACGGTACGGCAGTCGCCGTTCTGGCCTTCAGCGGGAACTGATAAGTCGCGATGTGATGCCCGGCTTCGCTGTATAACGTGCGGGAATCTTTCGTCACGGTGACGTTGAGGAACGCCTCGCGCGCATCCAGCTCCGGCAGCGTGCATTGCAGCAGCGTATCGCTGTTGGGAGGAACGTCGCGCAGTTTTATCTGCTGAGCAGAGAGCGTATCTCCTTCGGCGCGAACCTCAATATGCAAGGTGTAGTCGTCAAGCGTGGTGAACCACAGTTTGTTTTCTACCCGCAGCTCGCCGCGAGCCAGATCCTGCGCGCGCACTTTCACTGGTGCAATTACCTGCTTGTACTCTTGCAGACCCGGGCCTGGGGTTTGATCGGAATAAATCAGGCCATCAAGGCAGAAGTTGTAGTTGTTCGGGTAGTCGCCGTAGTCACCGCCATAGTTGTACCAGACGTTACCGTCTTCATCTTTGGCCTGAATCCCGTGATCGCACCACTCCCAGACATAGTGTCCCTGAATGCAATCATGCTGATAGAAGACGTTCTGATATTCCGTTAGCCCGCCGGGGCCGTTGCCCATTGCGTGAGCATATTCGCAGATGATGCGCGGCTTAGGATGTGGGTATTCACCAAACTCATTCATCAACGGTACGCGGGTGTACATGGTGGAAATGATATCCACTACTTCGGCGTCACGATCTTCTTCGTAGTGGATCAGACGCGTGTCATCCAGCGCTTTTGCCGCGTGGTACATGGCGCGAATATTACAGCCGTAGCCGGATTCATTGCCGAGCGACCAGATGACGATCGACGGGTGATTTTTCTGCGCGTGGACGTGGCGTACGATGCGCTCAACGTAGACATTTTCCCACAGCGGATCGTCGGTGATCCGGCTGATATCGCCGATATTAGCGAAGCCGTGAGATTCAACGTCGGTTTCGGCCATGACGAACAAACCGTAGATATCGCACAATTCATAGAAACGTGGATCGTTCGGGTAATGGGCGGTGCGTACGGAGTTGATGTTGTGCTGCTTCATTAACAGCAGATCTTTTTCCACGCGATCCATACCGACCGCGCGACCCTTGAGATGATCGTTATCATGACGGTTGACGCCATGCAGCATGACATAGCGGTTATTGATGTAAAACAGACCGTTGCGAACGTTGATATCGCGGAATCCGACGCGCTGCGGCACAACCTCAAGGATGTTGCCGCTGGCATCTCTCAGGGTCATTACCAGATGATAGAGATACGGCGATTCCGCCGACCACTGCTGTGGTGCGCTGACCTTGAAATTGAACGCGGTGCGGGTGAGTTTATCCACCGTCAGAGCGTTAATCACACCGCTATGCAGTGCCTGCTCACCGTCAAACAAAGTGTATTCGAGCGATGCCATCGTTGGTGTGGAGGCGATGTTTTCCAGCACGATGTCGCAGGAGAGGGTGGCATCGCGATAGTCATCATCGAAATCGGTACGAACAGTAAAATCCTGGATATGGGTCGCCTGTTTGCCGACCAGATAGACGTCGCGGAAAATTCCCGCCGACCACCACATATCCTGGTCTTCAACGTAGGTGGAATCAGCCCATTGCATGACGCGAACGCACAGCAGGTTGTCACCTGTTTTCACCACCGCGCTGATATCAAACTCGGCCGTCAGGCGACTGCCTTTGCTGAAGCCAACGTACTGACCATTCACGTAAACTTCGAAGTAGGTTTCTACGCCATCAAATTTAATCAGCGTCTGTTTACCCTGCCAGCCTTCGCTGAGAGAGAAAATACGCTGGTAGGCTCCGGTGGGGTTATTGGTCGGTACGTAGGGGACATCAATCGGGAAAGGAAAACCTTCGTCGGTATACTGCAGCTTGCCGTGCCCTTCCATCTGCCACATACCGGGTACGGTGATGTTGCCCCAGTCGCTCATAAACTGCGACGTAAAGGCTTCCGGCACCTGCAGCGGATGCTCAAAGAACTGGAAATTCCACTGACCGCTCAGCAACTGAAAGAGGCTGCTGGTTTCGCGGGCAAACGAGCGAGCCTGCGCAACGGAGTCGTAAGAGAAAAAATATGCGCGTGGCGCCAGTCGATTTTCGTGGGTGAGCTGAATGTTTTCCCAGCGATTCATAAGGCCTCCCGGTGGAGAAAAATCGGAACCATTCATTTTAATGGTGAGTAAGTGTAATTGATGGTGATTTTAGTAAAAGTTTTACTAAAATATAGCGAGTGAGGTGATTTACTTTAACTGGATCACGAAAATAATTCGGGCGCAGAAAAAAATGCATGACAATGCGCGCCCGGCTTCAGCAGAAACCGGACGGATTAACGGGGGATTTTAGCGGGTGGTGCCGCGCAGTTTCAGCTTGCTGGGAACAAAAACCAGCAGGGGAAGTGCACGTCCGTCGCGGGCTTTCTCAAACAGCAGGTTGACGCCCTGACTGCCCATCATTTCTGAATGGATGCGTACGGTGGAAAGCGGAGGAAAGGTGAAGCGCGCCGTCGGGATATCATTAACGCTAATCAGCGAAATATCCTGCGGAATGTTCAGTCCACGCTCGTGAATGGCGCGCAGAACGCCAATAGCAATCGAGTCAGAAGCCACAAACAGGGCGCTGGGATAGTCGGCTTTCGCCAGCATTTTTTTGGCCAGTTCATAGCCTGATGAACTGGAGAAGCCGCCGCGATAAATATCCTGTTCTGAAACGACCTGCTGCAGGCGACCGTATTCGACAAACGCGGCTTCGCGGATATCAGCCTTGCCAGGCTGATCTTCGCCGCCGATGAAGCCAATGCGGGTCACGCCCTGGGCGATGAAGTAGTCGATGCTCTCTTTACTGATGCGGGCCAGATCGATATCGACAGCGTCATATTCACTGCCGGGTTCATGAAAATCGATAAAGCAGATGTTGTCGGTAAGCGCTGTTGCCGCCTCGCGCAGCGCAGGAGAAGGCTTGCCGACAATAAGAATGCCGGTAATGTTTTTGCTCTCCGGCAACCCACTGTGCTCATAGCAGTTGGTCAGTTCAATCCCCAGCTTCTCGCACTGGGTTTCGATCCCATGGCGGATCGCGAGATAGTAAGGATCGTTGATTTCCAAATCCTGCTGATAGCTGTAGAGCGCCAGAATATGCTGGGGGCCGAGTGCGCTGGTCTGGTTCTTACGGGCGCTGCTGGTTTTGTACTCCAGCTTTTCCGCGATCTCCAGAATGCGATGCTTGGTCTCTTCTTTTACATTCAGCGTGGGGTCATCGTTTAAAACCCGGGACACTGTCGCCAGGGACACGCCAGCTTCGATTGCGATGTCTTTAAGTGTTGCCATGTTTGCCTTTTCCCTGAGTTACCTGCGCATTGTAAATGAAGTGCTTATCTATTCATCTGTTTTCAGTAAAAAAAGCACGTTTAATTGACATGCTCGGGGTAAAACTGGGCTTGCAGAGTGTGATGGATACGTCATTTCCCCGCTTTTGAGAACAATGCCCGGAAAATAGTTTGCTAGTATTTAGTAAAATTTTACCAAAGGAGAAAACAATGGATACTGTCGCATTTGCTGATTTTGCCCGCATGGAAATACGTGTTGGAAAAATCGCACAGGTTAAGCGCCATGACAATGCCGATAAGCTGTATATCGTACAGGTTGATGTGGGAGAGCGTACGCTGCAAACCGTGACCAGCCTGGTGCCTTATTACAGCGAAGAGGAGCTGATGGGGAAAACGGTGGTGGTGCTGTGTAATCTGCAAAAGGCCAAAATGCGCGGTGAAACATCAGAGTGTATGCTGCTGTGCGCTGAGACGGACGATGGCAGCGAAAGCGTGCTGTTAACGCCAGAACGGGTGATGCCTGCAGGCGTGCGGATTGTTTAAATGGTGCTGATGCCGGATGGCGGCTACGCCTTATCCGGCCTACGTTTGCTCACGCAGGCCGGACAGACATCTGTTACATCTGCTCCACGCTCACCCGTAATGCTGCCAGGGCTTTGCGTGTTGATCGCAACACCAGATCGCATTGCTCGATCGTTAACGTTAGCGGCGGTTCGATGCGGATCGTCTTGGCATTGTTTAGCGTCCCAGCGACCAGCACCCGCTGGCGGAACATCTCACTGGCAAAGTTATAGCCGATTTCATTATCGACAAACTCAATCGCCATCAGCATGCCTTTGCCGCGTACATCATGTACCAGGTCCGGGTATTCCCGCGCAAGCTGACGGAAACCATCCAGCAACATATCGCCTTTCTGCTCCGCCTGAGCCGGTAAATTTTGCTCCAGCAGGACGTTAATGGTGGCCAGCGCAGCCGCACAAGCGAGCGGGTTGCCACCAAACGTGGTGGTATGCAGGAAAGGATTGTCGAACAGGACGGAGAACACCTCTTCGGTGGCAATGGTTGCGCCAATGGGCATCACGCCGCCGCCTAACGCTTTGGCAAGACACATAATGTCGGGCTGCACATTTTCGTGCTCACAGGCGAACATCTTGCCGGTACGCCCCATCCCGGTCTGCACTTCGTCAAGGATCATCAGTGCGCCGAACTCATCGCAAAGTTTACGAACAGCGGTTAAATAGCCTTGTGGCGGCAGGATCACCCCCCCTTCACCCTGGATGGGTTCGAGGATCACGGCTGCGACATCGTCACCGGTCTTTTTACACTCGCTGAGCATGGTGCGCATCGCGTTAACATCGCCAAACGGCACATGACGGAAGCCCGGCAGCAGCGGCATAAAGGGTTTGCGGAAGGTAGATTTAGCCGTGGCGGACAGCGCGCCCAGTGATTTACCGTGGAATGCGCCGCTGGTGGCAATAAACGTAAATTTACCGCGCGGTGATTGATACGCTTTCGCCAGCTTCAGAGCGGCTTCAACCGACTCGGTCCCGCTGTTACAGAAGAAACTGTATTTCAGTTTACCGGGCGCCAGTGCGGCGAGAGTTTTTGCCAGCATGGCCCGCAGAGGGTCAAGTAACTCCTGGCTGTGCAGAGGTTGTTTCGCGAGTTGATTCTGTACGGCGGAAACCACGACTGGATTACGGTGCCCCACGTTGAAAATTCCAAAACCACCCAGGCAATCGACGAACTCCTGCCCCTGGGTGTCGACAAGCGTATTCAGGCTTCCCGCTTGCCACTCTACGGCTCCGTAATCCCCGCCTGCAGTTACAGATTTTCGATACTCTAAGAACCCCGGATTGACATGTTCCTTGAAGTACTCAATCACCTCTCGGTTTAACGATTTCATTTCCTCATGATCAAGCGTGCGCTTTTCGATGAGATTCAGTGCGTGTGCGCTGCAGGCCAGGGCCGATGCGCTGGAAGGTAACCTGTTCAAAATATGCTCCCGGAGCTCGCGTATCACATGATACTGATTTAAGTATTGCAGGGATTGCGCCATTCCGGCGCGCTTAGCAAAAATCGGGATAAACACCAGGAAACATCTTATTTACGCAACATTTAATGCCATTATTTAACATTTGCTGGCATTTTGCCCAAGTCAGGAGCCTGAAAACAGATCGAATAAACGCAAATTTGCTCTAAAAATGGGCAATATTTGCACTGTGACAGTGCGCTGGTAGAAGTGATATTGAATAGTTACTGAATGAAAGTATTTTAAATCAATGGATTAGAATGCGTACAGTTTTTGAGGTTTAATCGCAAATTGCGATCTAAATCAAATTTAACAACTAAAGATAAAAAAATTATCGCCGAAATAACATAAGCCGAAAGAGTTAACAACCAGATAACCTGCACAGGACGCAATCATGTCTTCTCATCCCTACGTTAGTCAGCAAAATACACCGCTGGATGATGATATCACCCTCATGTCGACCACCGATTTGCAAAGCTATATCACCCATGCGAACGACACCTTCGTTCAGGTCAGCGGCTATCAACTGAATGAGTTGCTCGAAAAGCCGCACAATCTGGTTCGTCATCCGGACATGCCAAAAGCGGCGTTTGCGGATATGTGGTACACCCTGAAGCAGGGCGAGCCATGGAGCGGGATTGTGAAAAACCGGCGTAAGAATGGCGATCACTACTGGGTGAGGGCCAATGCGGTGCCGATGGTGCGGGAAGGACGCGTGACCGGGTATATGTCGATTCGTACCCGGGCAACTGACGAGGAAATTGCAGCGGTAGAGCCTTTATATAAAGCGCTGAACGAAGGACGTTGCAACCGGCGTATCCATAAGGGGTTGGTGGTACGCAAAGGCTGGCTGGGTAAACTGCCGGCGATGCCGATTCGCTGGCGGGTACGCAGCGTGATGGCATTCATGTTTGTCCTGCTAGCGGTCGCATTGCAGCAAATGGGTGCTGAATGGCCATTACTGTTGATGAGTGCATTGGTGATGCTTTTAGGAACGGCTATTTTCGAATGGCAGATTGTGCGTCCTATTGAGAATGTCACCCGTCAGGCGCTGAAAGTGGCGACCGGTGAGCGGAACAGCGTGTCGCATCTTAACCGCAGCGATGAACTGGGACTGATGCTGCGAGCAGTGGGCCAACTGGGATTAATGTGTCGCTGGCTTATTCATGACGTCTCCAGCCAGGTGAGTTGCGTGCGCAGCGACAGCGAAACGCTGGCAAAAGGTAGCGATGATTTAAATAAGCATACGCAGCAGACCGTTGAGAACGTGCAGGAAACGGTGACCACCATGAATCAGATGGCGGCATCGGTAAAACAAAACTCAGAGACCGCCGCGGCGGCTGATAAGCTCTCTATTGCCGCCAGCAGCGCGGCAACGCACGGCGGTGAGGCGATGGATACCGTCATCAAAACCATGGACGATATCGCCAACAGCACCCAGCGGATCGGCACCATTACCACGCTGATTAACGATATTGCCTTCCAGACCAACATTCTGGCTTTGAACGCCGCTGTTGAAGCCGCGCGGGCGGGCGAGCAGGGGAAAGGGTTCGCCGTGGTGGCGGGAGAAGTGCGTCATCTTGCCAGCCGCAGCGCCAGTGCGGCCAATGATATCCGCAAGCTGATTGATGCCAGCGCCGACAAAGTGCAGTCCGGATCCGACCAGGTTCACGCCGCAGGACGCACGATGGACGATATTGTGGCGCAGGTGCAAAACGTCACTCAGCTGATCGCCCAAATCAGCCACTCAACGCTGGAACAGTCGGATGGTCTTTCCAGCCTGACCCGCGCGGTGAATGAGCTGAGCAACATTACGCAGAAAAACGCCGAACTGGTTGAAGAGAGTGCGCAGATTTCCGCAATGGTGAAGCATCGCGCGGGTCGTCTGGAAGATGCGGTCACGGTGCTGCATTAATACTAATAATACAGGCGGAACGTCGGGCAAACGGGTTCCGCCTGCTGTGCAGATTAATCCAGTTGAGTAATATCCAGCGCAGCGCGATCGATAATACCGATGATTTTTTTGATCTGCGCATCGCTGGTATCACCATGATTAACGCGTAGATCCAACACGGCTTTGAAGTTTTCCAGCGCGCGTTTCATCTGTGGATTTTTGCGTAATTCAAAACCCACGCAGCGGGCTTTGATCCGTTCGTGGATATGTTCCAGATGCTCACGGTTTTCATCTAGCCATTGCTGGCCCTGAGTCGTGATCGCAATCTGTTTACGCCCACCTTCCTCGTCGCTGACGGTGATCAGTGCCTGATCCTGCAAGAAATCCAGCGTCGGATAGATAACGCCCGGGCTCGGGGTATAGTTACCCTGAGTCAGGGTTTCAATCGCTTTTATCAGCTCATAGCCGTGGCTGGCGTCGCGGGTCAAGATATCCAGAATGACCAGGCGTAATTCTCCGTGACCGAAGAAGCGTTGGCGACGACCACCGCCGCCGCGACCATGGCGGTGCCCGCAGCCGTGCTCGTGGTGGTGATCTTTGTTACAGCCTTCATGGCGATGTTCTTCACCTTTGCAGCAACCTGCATGATGCTCGTTGTGGCGGCCTTCGTGGTGATGTCCTTCACCCTTGCAGCAGCCTTCGTGTTGGTGCTCTGTATTTTTGCAGCAACCTTCATGATGGTTTTGCATCATCGTCTCCTGATGTGGTTTAGATATATCTAATTTATATCTAAAAACTATTATTTTGCAAGTATACAAATTATATGTTGTTTAAGATCATGATTATCTAGTGTTTTTGTTGGTTTTTGATAGCTGTTTAATCAGACGGTGACTATATCAAAAAAGTCCTTGCAATCTTCTTTATTAGCAATCATTATCATTTAAAAAATGAATTTAGATATATCTTATTATTTTCACGAAGGCGAAAACATGACAAAAAACACCTCACGCTATCCGCAGCGCGTTCGTAATGAACTGCGTTTTCGAGAACTTACCGTCCTGCGCGTAGAGCGTATTAGCGCGGGCTTTCAGCGCATTGTACTGGGCGGTGACGCTCTGGACGGTTTTAGCTCACACGGCTTTGACGACCATACCAAGGTCTTTTTCCCTGAACCGGGCAGCCACTTTGTGCCGCCTGTCGTCACCGATGAAGGCATTGTCTGGGCTGACGGTGTGCGTCCGCTTTCCCGTGACTACACGCCGTTGTATGACGAAGCGCGCCATGAGCTGGCGCTGGATTTCTATATTCATGATGGCGGCGTGGCGAGTACGTGGGCGATGAATGCCCGCGAGGGCGACAAGCTGACCATCGGCGGGCCGCGCGGTTCTTTGGTGGTGCCAGAGGATTATGCGTATCAGGTTTATGTGTGCGATGAGTCGGGAATGCCCGCGCTACGCCGACGACTGGAATCGCTCAGCCGTTTAGCGGTACGTCCAAACGTCACGGCGCTGGTCAGCGTGCAGGATGCAGCGTACCAGGATTATCTTGCCCATCTCGACGGGTTTACTATTGAGTGGTTTATCGGCCATGACGCGCAGGCGGTGAATGAACGCTTATCGCGACTAACCGTGCCCGCAGATGATTATTACGTCTGGATCACTGGCGAAGGCAAGGTGGTAAAAAACCTGAGTGCTCGCTTTGAAACCGAGGCGTTTGACCCTCAACGGGTGCGTGCGGCAGCCTACTGGCATCAGCGTAAAGCGGCAGATTAATAATTAGATGGCGGAACGCCAAACGCCTGGCGGAAGGCATAGCTAAATGCCGCGGTGCTTGAATATCCTACGTCGAGCGCCACGGCGGTCACGCTTTTATTTTTTTTCAGCATTAATACGGATTCCAGAATACGCATTTTTTGCTTCCAGACGCTGAAAGGCAATCCGGTTTCTTTTTTGAAATGGCGTGAAAAGGTACGGGCAGACATACCCAGATGATGCGCCCAGTATTCAACTGAATGCTCCAGGGCGGGGGATTCTTGTATGGTTCGGCATACTTTGGTTAATTCGCGATCCTGCGGCCAGGGTAATACAAAGGCGACTTCCGGGAGTTGCAGAATAATATCGACCAGTACGCTAACCAGTTTGCCCTCTTTTGACTGGCTATCATAATGACCTGAAATTGAATTCGTGGCGTAATGAATAAACTCTCTGGCGAAATCACTGATAGCCACAACTTTGCATTCATTGATGCTCTCTTCAAGAAAGCCCGGTTTAATATCCAGATTTTCTAAATACACATCATCCAATGCCCAAACTGCATGCTCAGTATTATTGGGGATCCAGATGCCATAATGCGCCGGGATTATCCAGCACTTACCGGCAACATCAATGCGCATGCTGCCTTTGCGGGCGAAATGAAATTGCATAAAAGAGTGTGAATGCTGCGGTACATGGTGGTTGGCTTCCAGGACATAAGAGCGAAAGAATACATCCTGCGGCAGTTCGGTCATGGAGTTATCCGGGAAGGAGTTCCACTGTTTTTGCGCCAGAGTTTCCATAAATGAATCGTCAATACTCCCGATGATGTGTCCGCTGCTCGATAGATCTTGTCCGCGGATCATAATACATACACTCTTTTTTCCATAATAATCTTGCGTAATAATTTTTAGCCCACTTTTGGTAAATACCATGAACTCGCTTTGTTCAGATGCTGTCATCGTCAATGAAACAAATGATAACTGGACCCGAATGGGAAAAGAGCTGCTTTCACAAGCGGATATCAGAATTAATGGCTCACGCGCCTGGGACATTCAACTTCATCATACCGGTTTCTTTAAACGAGTATTGCAGCAAGGCTCATTAGGGCTTGGCGAAAGCTATATGGAAGGCTGGTGGGACTGCGAACGGCTCGATATTCTGTTCTGCAAAATCCTGAAAGCAAAACTCGACCAGCAGATGCCAGGTAATCTGAAAGATATTTTACGCATTGCCAGCGCGCGCCTGTTTAATTTGCAGTCACGTAGCCGTGCATGGATCGTCGGTAAAGAACATTATGATATTGGTAACGATCTCTTTGCGCTGATGCTTGATCCGCATATGCAATATTCCTGCGGTTACTGGAAAGATGCAACCACATTAAACGATGCGCAAAATGCCAAATTAAAAATGATCTGCGAGAAGTTGCAGCTTAAACCGGGTATGCGTTTACTCGATATCGGTTGTGGCTGGGGCGGGCTGGCGGAATATGCGGCGCGTCATTATGGCGTGGCAGTAGAAGGCGTTACCATTTCCAAAGAGCAGCAGAAAATGGCGCAGCAGCGCTGTGAAGGGTTGGACGTTAACATTCTGCTGCAGGATTATCGCGATCTTAATAAACACTACGATCGCATTGTCTCCGTGGGGATGTTTGAACATGTCGGGCCGAAAAACTACGACACCTATTTCAGTATCGCCGACCGTTGTTTAAAACCAGACGGACTGTTCCTGCTGCATACCATTGGTAGCAATAAAAAAGGGATGAGCGTCGATCCGTGGATCAATAAATACATTTTCCCAAATGGCTGCTTACCGGCGATTTCCCATATTGCCGAGGCCAGCGAATCACGGTTTGTGATGGAAGACTGGCATAACTTCGGCAGCGATTACGATAAAACGCTGATGGCCTGGCATGAGCGCTTTAATCAGGCATGGCCGGAGCTGTCATCACGTTATTCCGCCACCTTCAGAAGAATGTTTAATTACTATTTATGCGCGTGCGCAGGGGCTTTCCGCGCCAGAGATATTGAGCTTTGGCAGGTGCTGTTTAGCCGCGGCGTAGAGGGCGGGATCCGCGTTTATCGTTAATGCTCCGCCGGATGGCTGTGTTACCTTATCCGGCCTACAAAGCTTTGCACTCGTAGGCCTGATAAGCGCAGCGCATCAGGCACTTATGGCTTATCCCAACTCACTCTCTGCCAGCGCTTTAAACACCATCGCTACGGCGTGCGCGCCGGGGTCCATATTTCCGAGCAGGCTTTCGCTGCTGAGATACGATGCGCGACCGGCATTGGCTTTGCTCGACAAACAGGTTCGTTCGGCTCCCGCTTGCGCGGCGTCGAATGCGGCCTGCAGATTTTGCGGCTGCGTGAGCAGCGAAGCCAGGGCCGGTTGCAGCGCATCTATCATGGTGCGATCGCCTTCGTCTGCGCCGCCGTAGAACTTCATCTGCGCCAGTCCCGTATTCAGGGATTCGGCAACGCTAGCTCCCTGTTCCAGTTTCTGCCCTGCGGCGGTAAAGAAAATAGACATCAGTACACCGCTGGAACCGCCCATCACCACGGTCAGACGTTCGCCAATCAGCGCGAACAGCGTGGCAAGGTTATCCAGCGGCAATTGCTGGCGATGCAACAGACTGGCAATTTCACGCGCGCCAGCGGCAAAGGTCGAACCGGTATCGCCATCGCCGACTTTGGCGTCCAGCGCATTAAGATGAGTCTCCAGATCGGAAAGGGTTGTGGTGACAAGTTCCACAATCCCGGCCACCATGGCGTTCGCCGAAGGCTGGAATTCCACGCGTGCGCTACGCTGTGATGACGGTACACAACTGATTTCACGCGGCGGGACCGGCGTCGGCCAGTTGCTGGTTTCCACCTCGGTGAGTAGCGCTTTTTCGATGCTCTCTTCGAGCACGATAGCAGTTAGTGAAAAGCCTTTCATATCCAGCGCGGTGACCAGTGAGGCCGGGCCAATCAGCCAGTCGATACGTGGGTGCAGCGGGCTGCTGGCCAGTTCGCGGGTAATGATGGCCATTTCGGCAACGGAAACGCCACCAAGATTGTTAATCATCACCGCCAGACGGCCGGTTTCAGGCAGGGCTGCCATCAGTTTATCCACCATCAGGTTCACCACCTGCGCACTGTTCTGGGTGTCGATAACCGATGCGCCTGGTTCGCCGTGAATGCCCATGCCCAGTTCCGCGTGGCCCGGATGATGACGCGGGGCGGCGTCGGCTTCTTGCGGCAGATGACAGCTGGAAAGCGCAACGCCCAGGCTGAAGGTGTTATTGGCCGCGTACTGCGCTTCACGCAGGACGGTGGCGAGGTTGTAGCCGCGTTCGGCAAAATAGCCTGCGATTTTATGCACCAGGATGGTTCCCGCAATGCCGCGTGGGTGTTTGTTATCAGGCAGAGAGATGTCGTCGCCAACAATCAGCATTTCAACGTTGTAACCAAGGCGACGGGCTTTCTCGGCGGCGAGACCGAAATTAAGACGGTCACCGGTGTAATTTTTCACGATCAATAAACAGCCCGCCTCACCGGTTACCGCCTGGATGGCGGTCAGTACCGCATCCACGCTCGGGGAAGCGAAAACGTCGCCGCAAACCGCAGCGGTTAGCATACCTTTACCGATAAACCCAACGTGCGCGGGTTCGTGCCCTGAACCGCCGCCGGAAATTACCGCCACGTTATTTTTGTTGAGGTCACGACGGACCACGATGCGAATGGCCGGATCGCTTTCCAGACGCGCCAGGTTATTCCACGGGCTGGCGATAATCGTACCGTCGATGACGTCGCTCACGAGATGGGTGCGTTGATTAAAAAAGAATTGAGACATAACGGCTCCTTGAGGTTGAGTGTAAGACAAACCCCCGGAAGCATGGTCATGGTACGGAGGCGATAGAGAGATTCTGGCGAAGTCAGCGCGGAAAAAAACAACGTTAAAATGAGTTTCATTACGGAACGTTGTCATTGTTTTTTGTTCCGTAATGAAACCGAAAAGAACGAGGAACGATCACAATGCGAGCTCGCTCGACTTTTTTCTCTCGCGATGAATGCAGCTGATATGGCACTGTCAGCTTTTTTTTTTGCCGGTTTTTTGGCAAGTGAGTAGGTAAAAAGAAAGTGAGATTCGTCTGTGCCGGAGATTTGGTGGCAAATGAGCGGATCGGGATCGCAAACCTTATCATTTTTGTGGATAAGCGTTCCAATATGGAACGTACTCCGTTTTTATCTGTTTCATATCAGAACAAAAAGACGAAAGATTTTTTTGTGCACGCCTCGCCATACAGTTATTGCATCGCTCCGGTACCTCCCGTTTTCGCCGTCTGCATCAGGCCAAACAGGTTAACGCCAGGGCTCACCATGTAAAAACATGTACTTATTTGAGGATGAAAGGAATGCTAAAAGTTATTCAATCTCCAGCCAAATATCTCCAGGGTCCTGACGCTTCCACCTTGTTTGGTCAATACGCTAAAAATCTGGCGGACAGCTTTTTTGTGATTGCGGATGACTTCGTGATGAAGCTGGCGGGAGAGAAAGTACTCAACGGCTTGCACAGCCACGACATTAGCTGCCATGCGGAACGCTTTAACGGTGAATGTAGCCATGTTGAAATTAATCGACTGATTGCCATTCTGAAACAGCACGGTTGTCGCGGCGTGGTTGGGATTGGCGGCGGGAAAACGCTGGATACCGCCAAAGCGATTGGTTACTACCAGAAGCTGCCGGTGGTGGTGATCCCGACTATCGCGTCTACCGATGCGCCAACCAGCGCGCTGTCCGTTATCTATACCGAAGCCGGTGAGTTTGAAGAGTATCTGATCTACCCGAAAAACCCGGATATGGTGGTGATGGACACTGCGATCATTGCCAAAGCGCCGGTACGTCTGCTGGTGGCCGGGATGGGCGATGCGCTCTCGACCTGGTTTGAAGCGAAAGCCTGTTATGACGCCAGAGCGACCAGCATGGCGGGCGGACAGTCCACCGTGGCGGCGCTGAGCCTGGCGCGCTTGTGCTATGATACCCTGCTGGCGGAAGGCGAGAAGGCACGCTTTGCTGCGCAGGCTGGCGTGGTGACCGATGCGCTGGAGCGTATTGTCGAAGCTAACACTTACCTCAGCGGCATCGGCTTTGAAAGCAGCGGTCTTGCAGGGGCGCATGCGATCCACAACGGCTTTACGATTCTGGAAGAGTGCCACCATTTGTACCACGGTGAAAAAGTCGCCTTTGGTACGCTGGCGCAACTGGTGCTGCAAAACAGCCCGATGGAAGAGATCGAAACCGTGCTGAATTTCTGTCAGAAAGTCGGCCTGCCGGTAACGTTAGCGGAAATGGGCGTGAAAGAAGACGTTGACGGCAAGATCATGGCCGTGGCGAAAGCGACCTGCGCAGAAGGTGAAACCATCCACAATATGCCGTTCCCGGTAACGCCTGAAAGCGTACATGCCGCTATCTTGACGGCAGATCTGCTGGGACAGCAGTGGCTGGCGCGTTAATCAGTCGTCGGTAGGTTTTTATCCGGCATCTTCTCCCCCTCTGACAGTTTCTGCCGGAGGGGTTGTCTATGGTTAAACAGCGGAAAGGGATATGACGGCGCACACGCATAGCATCGGGAAGGAAGTCTCTTCAGTCATTGCCCAGTCATGGCATCGTTGCAGCAAGTTTATGCAGCGGGAAACCTGGCAGGCGCCGCATCAGGCGCAGGGGCTGACCTTTGAGTCGATTTGTCGTCGCAAGACGGCGTTGCTGACGATTGCTCAGGCTGCGCTGGAAGATGCCTGGGAGTTTATGGACGGCCGCCCGTGCGCGCTGCTGATTCTGGATGAATCAGCCTGTATTCTCAGCCGTTGCGGCGATCCGCAGACGGTAGAACAGCTGGCGGAGCTTGGGTTTCGTGACGGCAGCTACTGTGCGGAAAGCATCATTGGCAGTTGTGCCCTGTCGCTGGCGACGATGCCGGGTCAGCCGACAAAAACCTCTGGCGATCAGCATTTTAAACAGGCGCTACATCCGTGGTCGTTCTGCTCGACGCCGGTCTTCGATAACCATGGTCGACTGTTCGGCTCCATTTCGCTGTGTTGTCTGGTGGAGCATGAGTGCGTTTCTGATTTATCCCTGACGCTGGCGATTGCCAGAGAAGTCGGCAACTCTTTGCTGACCGACAGCCTGCTGGCTGAATCCAACCGCCATCTGAACCAGATGTACGGGCTGCTGGAGAGTATGGATGATGGTGTGATGGCCTGGAACGAACAGGGCGTATTGCAGTTCCTCAATGCGCGAGCGGCGCTGCTTTTGCATCTCGATGCGCAGGCCAGTCAGGGGAAAAACATTCACGATCTGCTCAATCTCCCCATGCTGCTGCGCCGGGCGATCAAACATGCCCGCGGTCTGAATCACGTCGAAGTTACCTTTGAAAGCCAGCATCAGTTTGTTGATGCCGTCATTACCCTGAAGCCGATTGTTGAGGAGCAGGGCAACAGCTTTATTCTGCTACTGCATCCGGTGGAACAAATGCGCCAGCTGATGACCAGCCAGCTCGGCAAGGTGAGCCACACCTTTGAGCAGATGTCGACTGACGATCCGGAAACCCGCCGCTTGATCCATTTTGGACGCCAGGCAGCGAGGGGGAGTTTCCCGATCCTGCTGTGCGGGGAAGAGGGTGTTGGTAAAGAACTGCTGAGTCAAGCCATCCACAATGAAAGCGAGCGCGCCAGCGGGCCGTATATCGCCGTGAACTGTCAGTTGTATGCCAACAGCGTACTGGGGCAGGATTTTATGGGCAGTGCGCCCACCGACGATGAAAATGGCCGGTTGAGCCGTCTTGAACTGGCGAACGGCGGCACGTTGTTTCTGGAAAAAATTGAATATCTGGCACCGGAGCTGCAATCCGCGCTGTTACAGGTGATCAAACAGGGGGTATTAACCCGCCTGGATGCCCGTCGGCTGATTCCGGTGGATGTCAAAGTGATCGCCACCACCACGGTTGATCTCGCCAATCTGGTGGAGCAAAACCGCTTTAGCCGTCAGCTGTATTATGCGCTGCACTCTTTTGAGATAGTGATCCCACCGCTGCGGGCGCGGCGCAGTAGTATTCCCTCGCTGATTTATACGCGGCTGAATAGCCTGAAAAAACGCTTTTCATACAGTTTGAAGATCGACGACGACGCGCTGGCGCAACTGGTGGCCTATTCGTGGCCGGGCAATGACTTTGAGCTGAACAGCATTATCGAAAACATCGCCATCAGCAGTGATAACGGCCATATTCGGCTGAGCAATCTACCGGATTATTTGTTTGCCGAACGTCCTGGTCTGGAGACGGCGTCTTCACTGCTGCCTGCTAGTCTGACGTTTACCGCTATCGAAAAAGAGGCGATTATCCATGCTGCCCGCGTCACCAGCGGGCGCGTGCAGGAGATGTCGCAACTGTTGAATATCGGTCGCACTACCTTGTGGCGCAAGATGAAGCAGTACGACATTGATGCCAGCCAGTTTAAGCGCAAGCATCTGGACTAGTTTCTTCAATTCTCGCCATCGAGAACAGCGCGTCTGACAGTCGGTTGATATAACGCCTGGGTTCATCGCGTAACGTTAGCGATCTGCTCATCGCGATGAGGATCCGCTCCAGTCGGCGCGCCAGGGTTCGCGCTACGTGTAGCTGTGCCGATGCGAGATTTTTCCCCGGAATAACAAACTCTTTGAGCGGGCCGCTTTGCGCCATATTGCGGTCAATAAGCTGCTCCAGCGCCTGAGTATCCTCTTCACCAATACGCTGTTGTAAGCGAGCGAGTCCTTTCTCATCGCTGGCGAGTTCCGCACCCAGAACAAACAGCATTTTCTGTATGGCGTGCAGATCCTGGCGTAGCCCGGCATGACGCGTGCTGGCATAGCAGACGCCAAGTTGGGAAATCAGTTCATCCACCGTGCCATAGGCCTCAACGCGGATGTCGTCTTTGTCGATACGGCTGCCGCCAAACAGTGCGGTCATGCCTTTATCGCCGGTTCGGGTGTAGATGCGGTACATTTATTTTATCTCGCTGAAGGGAATCACTTTGACCAGTTGACCGGCATTGGCGCCAAGCGTGCGGATCTGCGCAATTCCGGCGGTGATATGCCCACGGATCAGCGCCCGATCCTCGGGCAACTGGGCGTGGGTTAACGCAATATCACCCGTGGCGTTAAGACCCAGACCGACACGTAGCGTTGAGCTTTTGGCCGCAAGTTTGCTTAGTGCCAGCGCGCAGTCATGCTCGTCGCAACAGATTGCCCGGCAAGGGACGCCTTGCTCTTCCAGTCCCCAGCACAGCTCATCAAGCACGCGAGTATCCTGCCAGCGTGAGTGATAAAACAGATGTACGCCCGGTGATGAAAGTGACATTGCGCCCCCTGTACTATCAGAATGCCTGACGGAAGATCTCGGCAATTTCTTTCTCGTTCCCTTTGCGCGGGTTAGAGAAGGCGTTGCCGTCCTTCAGCGCCATTTCCGCCATGTACGGGAAATCGGCTTCTTTGACACCCAGATCGCGCAGATGCTGCGGAATGCCGATGTCAGCAGAGAGACGAGCAATGGCGTGAATGGCCAGTTCTGCGGCATCCATGGTGGAAAGTCCGTCAGTGTTTTCGCCCATAAACTCTGCAATATCGGCAAATTTTTCCGGGTTAGCGATCAGGTTATAGCGCGCCACGTGCGGCAGTAGTACGGCATTCGCCACGCCGTGCGGCATGTCGTACAGACCGCCAAGTTGATGCGCCATCGCGTGAACGTAGCCGAGGTTGGCGTTGTTGAAAGCCATACCTGCCAGCAGGGAGGCGTAGGCCATGTTCTCGCGAGCTTTCAGGTTGCTGCCCAGCGCTACGGCCTGACGCAAGTTGCGTGCGATCAGGCGAATAGCCTGAATAGCGGCAGCGTCGGTGACCGGGTTGGCATCTTTGGAAATATAGGCTTCTACGGCGTGGGTCAGGGCGTCCATACCCGTCGCGGCGGTCAGCGGGGCGGGTTTGCCGAGCATCAGCAGCGGATCGTTAATGGAGACCGACGGCAGGTTACGCCAGCTGACAATCACAAACTTCACTTTGGTCTTGGTATTGGTCAGCACGCAGTGGCGGGTGACTTCGCTGGCGGTACCGGCAGTGGTATTCACCGCAACGATCGGCGGCAGCGGGTTGGTCAGGGTTTCAATCCCGGCATAGCTGTAGAGATCGCCTTCGTGAGTTGCTGCGATACCGATGCCTTTACCGCAGTCATGCGGGCTACCGCCACCGACGGTAACGATGATATCGCAATGCTCTTTGCGAAAGACTTCCAGACCGTCACGCACGTTGGTGTCTTTGGGGTTAGGTTCAACGCCATCAAAAACCACCACGTCAATGCCCGCTTCACGTAAATGGGCGAGGGTTTTATCTACCGCGCCGTCTTTAATGGCCCGCAGACCTTTATCAGTAACCAGCAGCGCTTTTTTACCGCCTAACAGTTTGCAGCGTTCGCCGACAACGGAAATAGCATTGGGGCCAAAGAAGTTCACATTTGGCACCAGGTAATCAAACATACGATAGCTCATAATATACCTTCTTAGATTTAAATTATAATTCAGAGAAACAATTCAGTGCGGTTTCTGCTAATAATCTGTCTTGTTCCACGGTGCCGCCACTAACGCCAACGGCACCAATTAATTTACCGTTTAATATGACAGGTAAACCGCCGCCGAAAATAACAATGCGCTGTTGGTTGGTAAGCTGCAAACCATATAGCGAAGCACCAGGTTGTACCGCGTCGGTAATTTCATGGGTACCCTGGCGCAGACAGCAGGCGGTATACGCTTTATTAAGAGAGATATCACAGCTGGTGACAAACGCATCGTCCATGCGTTGCATTAGCAGCGTATTCCCACCGCGATCCACCACGGAAAAGACCACCGGAACGCTGATCTCAAGCGCTTTAGCCTCAACGGCCTGCGCCATTTTTTTTGCAGCCGCCAGCGTAATGGTGGCAATTTGTTGGCTCTTATTCACAGTTTCTCCTGAAAATGTTGTAGGGCTGAGGTCACGAAACATATCGCGCAACAGCTATTTTTATCATTGGCTTTACCTTATTTTCTCGCCGCACGTTATTAAGTCAATAGGGCGGAAATTTCAAAGATATTAAATTCACCTTCCCGGTTTTGCGTTTATTGATAATGATCATTTAACCTCGTCACAATTCACGATGGATATTCCTGAATTGCGTTTCAATATGAAACGATGCGTTTTTATTAGGTACCAAATTGGAACGAAATTAATTTTATTTTTTTATTGTTCTGCTCATTTAGAGTTCGACCATTGCTGATGAAAGGCGAATGACGGGTGTTGTGTCCCCGGCAATGCGGCCCGGCGTCCCTATTTTTTATCTTTTGAGTCAATAAATCATGAGAAGATCAAAACGATTCGAAGTACTTGCGAAGCGGCCTGTAAATCAGGATGGTCTGATTGGCGAATGGCCTGAAGAGGGGCTGATAGCCATGGAAAGCCCCTACGATCCAGCGTCGTCGGTGAAGGTGGAAAATGGTCGTATTGTTGAGCTGGACGGTAAGAGCCGCGCCGAGTTCGACATGATCGACCGTTTCATTGCCGACTACGCCATTAACGTGACTGAGGCCGAGCACGCCATGCAGCTCGACGCGCTGGAGATCGCCAGAATGCTGGTGGATATCCACGTCAGTCGGGAAGATATTATTGCCATTACCACCGCCATCACCCCGGCGAAAGCGGTGGAAGTGATGGCGCAAATGAACGTGGTGGAGATGATGATGGCGCTGCAAAAAATGCGTGCCAGACGCACGCCCTCCAACCAGTGCCACGTGACCAACCTGAAAGATAACCCGGTACAGATTGCCGCCGACGCTGCTGAAGCGGGGATCCGCGGCTTTTCCGAGCAAGAAACGACGGTCGGGATCGCCCGCTACGCGCCGTTTAACGCCCTGGCGCTGCTGGTGGGTTCCCAATGCGGTCGTCCCGGTGTGCTGACGCAATGTTCTGTTGAAGAGGCCACAGAGCTGGAGCTGGGCATGCGTGGGCTAACCAGTTATGCCGAAACGGTGTCGGTGTATGGCACAGAATCGGTGTTTACCGACGGTGATGACACGCCGTGGTCCAAAGCGTTTCTCGCCTCGGCTTATGCGTCGCGTGGCCTGAAGATGCGCTACACCTCCGGCACTGGCTCGGAAGCGCTGATGGGATATTCCGAAAGTAAATCGATGCTATATCTGGAGTCGCGCTGCATTTTTATCACTAAAGGCGCGGGCGTACAGGGGCTGCAAAACGGTGCGGTCAGCTGTATCGGCATGACCGGCGCTGTGCCTTCGGGGATCCGCGCGGTGCTGGCGGAAAACCTGATTGCCTCAATGCTCGACCTTGAAGTGGCCTCCGCCAATGACCAGACATTTTCTCACTCCGATATTCGCCGTACTGCCCGCACCCTGATGCAGATGCTGCCGGGTACCGACTTTATTTTCTCTGGTTACAGCGCGGTACCCAACTACGACAACATGTTTGCCGGGTCGAACTTCGACGCTGAAGACTTCGATGATTACAACATCCTGCAACGCGATCTGATGGTTGACGGCGGTCTGCGTCCGGTGACTGAAGAAGAAACCATCGCTATACGCAATAAGGCTGCACGCGCCATTCAGGCGGTGTTCCGTGAACTGGGCCTACCGCTGATTAGCGATGAAGAAGTGGAAGCCGCTACTTATGCTCACGGCAGCAAAGATATGCCTGCGCGCAATGTAGTGGAGGATCTGGCGGCCGTGGAAGAGATGATGAAGCGTAATATCACCGGGCTGGATATCGTCGGCGCGTTGAGTTGCAGCGGTTTTGAAGATATCGCCAATAATATCCTCAATATGCTGAGACAGCGTGTTACTGGTGATTACCTGCAAACGTCGGCCATTCTGGATCGCCAGTTCGACGTCGTCAGCGCCGTCAACGACATCAATGATTATCAGGGACCTGGTACCGGCTATCGCATCAGTGCCGAACGCTGGGCGGAAATTAAAAATATTGCGGGCGTGGTTCAGCCCGGCTCGATCGAATAAGGCGGAACACTGTGGAATGCACAACTGAACGTAAGCCGGTTTTCACCTTACAGGTGAGCGAAGGCGAGGCGGCTAACGCGGATGAACGCGTGGATGAAGTGGTGATTGGCGTCGGCCCGGCCTTTGGCAAGCACCAGCATAAAACCCTGATTGACATGCCGCACAACGCGATTCTGAAAGAGCTGGTGGCAGGGATTGAAGAAGAGGGATTGCATGCGCGGGTAGTGAGGATCCTGCGCACCTCGGATGTTTCTTTTATGGCATGGGATGCGGCAAATCTCAGCGGCTCAGGCATCGGGATTGGCATCCAGTCGAAAGGAACCACGGTGATTCATCAGCGCGATCTGCTGCCGTTAAGCAACCTCGAGCTGTTTTCTCAAGCTCCGCTGCTGACGCTGGAAACCTATCGTCAGATTGGTAAAAACGCCGCGCGATATGCACGCAAAGAGTCGCCTTCGCCGGTGCCAGTGGTCAATGACCAGATGGTGCGCCCTAAATTTATGGCCAAGGCCGCGCTGTTTCATATCAAAGAAACCAAACACGTGGTGCAGGATGCTGCGCCTGTCACGTTGCACATTGCACTGGTAAGGGAATGACCATGAACGACAACATCATGACTGCGCAGGATTACCCATTAGCGACCCGCTGCCCGGAGAAAATCCAGACGCCTACCGGCAAGCCGCTAACCGACATTACCCTTGAGAATGTGCTGGCGGGCCGCGTAGGACCGCAGGATGTGCGTATTTCTCAGCAAACGCTGGAGTACCAGGCGCAGATTGCCGAGCAGATGCAGCGTCATGCCGTGGCGCGCAATTTTCGTCGTGCGGCTGAGCTGATTGCGATTCCGGATGCCCGCATTCTGGAGATCTACAACGCGCTGCGACCGTTTCGTTCTTCGTTCGCCGAGTTGCAGGCCATTGCCGATGAACTGGAACACACATGGCATGCCACGGTGAACGCCGGCTTTGTCCGCGAATCGGCAGAGGTATACCAGCAGAGAAATAAGCTGCGTAAAGGCAGCCAGTGACGGAGGCAGCATGCCGTTAATTGCAGGGATCGATATCGGCAACGCCACCACCGAAGTGGCGTTGGCGCAGGATGGCCGGTTTATCGGCAGCGGGATTGTCGCCACGACCGGTATGAAAGGCACGCGGGATAATATCGCCGGGGTAGTCGCGTCCCTGCAGCAGGCGCTGAATAACACGCCGTGGTCGCTGCAGGACGTAGCAAAAATTTGCATCAACGAGGCCGCACCGGTGATTGGCGATGTGGCGATGGAAACCATCACTGAAACCATCATTACCGAATCGACGATGATTGGCCATAACCCGCAAACGCCCGGTGGCGTTGGCGTGGGCATGGGAACCACCATCGCCGTGGAGAAGTTGGCGGCGTTGAGCGAGGATCGATTTGCCCAGGGCTGGATCCCGTTGGTAGGTGAGGAGATGGATTTCCTTGAGGCGGTTTGGTTTATCAATGAAGCGCTGGATCGCGGCGTCAATGTGGTGGCGGCCATCCTGAAAAAAGATGATGGGGTGCTGGTGAATAATCGCCTGCATCGGCCAATGCCGGTGGTTGATGAAGTCACCCTGCTGGAGAAGGTGCCGGAAGGTGTGCTGGCGGCGGTGGAAGTGGCGGCCCCGGGACAGGTGGTACGGGTGCTGTCGAACCCTTACGGCATTGCGACCTTCTTTGCCCTGACGCCCGAGGAAACGCAAACTATCGTCCCCATCGCCAGAGCGCTGATTGGCAACCGTTCCGCCGTGGTGCTGAAAACCCCGCAGGGCGATGTGCAATCAAGAGTGATCCCGGCGGGTAAGATCTTTATCCGTGGTGAAAAGCGTGGCGGTGAAGCCGACGTAGCGCAAGGCGCGCAGGCCATTATGCAGGCGATGAGCGCCTGCGCGCCCGTGCGCGATATTGCCGGGGAAGCTGGTACGCACGCAGGCGGCATGCTGGAGCGGGTGCGAAAGGTGATGGCCTCGCTGACCGGTCATGACATGAACACGGTGCATATTCAGGATCTGTTGGCGGTCGATACATTTATTCCGCGTAAGGTGCAGGGCGGCATCGCCGGAGAGTGTTCAATGGAGAACGCCGTGGGCATTGCGGCGATGGTGAAAGCCGATCGCTTACAGATGCAGGCCATCGCCAGTGAGCTGAGCGCCCGGTTAAACACTCTGGTTGAGGTTGGTGGCGTGGAGGCCAACATGGCTGTAGCGGGTGCGTTAACAACGCCTGGATGCGCTGCGCCCCTGGCAATCCTCGATTTAGGTGCAGGATCTACCGATGCAGCCGTCATCAATAGCGATGGCATAGTGAAAGCGGTACATCTGGCCGGGGCGGGGAATATGGTCAGCCTGTTGATTCAAACAGAGCTGGGCTTAAGCGATGCATTTCTGGCGGAGGAAATTAAAAAATACCCGCTGGCAAAAGTGGAGAGCCTGTTCAGCATTCGCCATGAGAACGGCGCGGTAGAGTTTTTCCGCGAACCGCTCAGCCCGTCGGTGTTTGCCAAAGTTGTGTATTTGAAAGAGGGCGAGCTGATCCCGGTAGATAACCAGACCTCGCTGGAAAAAATACGTCTGGTGCGCCGACAGGCCAAAGAGAAGGTTTTTGTGACCAACTGCCTGCGCGCGTTACGCCTGGTGTCACCCGGTGGATCTATTCGCGATATGACTTTTGTGGTGCTGGTAGGCGGTTCTTCGCTGGATTTCGAAATCCCGCAGATGATCACCGATGCGCTGGCGCATTACGGCGTTGTCGCCGGGCAGGGCAATATTCGAGGTACCGAAGGGCCGCGTAATGCGGTGGCAACCGGACTGGTTTTAGCCGGAGATGCAAAAAAATAGCGCAGAAAACAGCCGCGCAAGCGTTTAGCTGCGGGGTAAGTCAAATAAAGGCGATGTTCTCTTTGATATCCCGACGGAGTTGGGTACATAGTATAAATGTGTCTCTCACGTGGTTAATTTTAAGGATAAGAGCATGCCAACAGCAATTGAGAAAGCATTGGATTTTATTGGTGGTATGAACACTTCGGCGTCAGTACCCCATTCAATGGATGAAAGCACCGCTAAGGGAATCTTAAAGTATTTGCATGACTTAGGTGTGCCAGCGAGTCCGGAAGTTGTGATGGCACGGGGTGAGCAGGAGGGATGGAATCCCGAGTTCACGAAAAAAGTGGCCGGATGGGCAGAAAAAGTTGCCTCCGGTAACCGCATCCTTATCAAGAATCCAGAGTATTTTTCAACCTATATGCAGGAGCAGCTCAAAGAGCTAGTGTGAGCTGACTATCGAATCAAACGCTAACGGACGTTTCCATCTCTGGATGGGGCGTCCAAATGGAATGCCAGCGATATGGGCTGGCGTATCGCATGATATATCCTTATTCCCTCGCCATCCCCCGCTACGCATTCAGAGCCATCCAATTATTGGCTTTGCCAACAATTGCATATATTTCCAATAACAAAAAGGACCTGCGATTTCTCGCAAGTCCTTGAAATTTGGTGGCCCCTGCTGGACTTGAACCAGCGACCAAGCGATTATGAGTTCCTACCGGAACAACTGAAAATCAATAGTTTGCGTTATTTATCATTGACATAGTTTGCATGTGTTTGCCAATGATTACCCTTTATCCGCCATATTCATCGCCACTTTATCGCCATCTTTGTCTAGGAAAGGCATCTTCTGAAAAGCATCATGAGAATCATCCCCGCTATAGGTCTCAAGTCTTAAGGCAGCGATATAAAGAATAAGTCTGCAAAGAGACGTTGCTTTCTGTCTCTCTTTGTCAAAAGGAATTAGTCTGTCGATGTGATTTCCATGAACTATTTGTGAGCGACCATGTTCATAAAGGTCAATAATGAATTCAATGAGGGTGGTTTTTTTGGGATGTTCAAAGACTACATGTTGCTCATCTAGATCTAATAAATTTTTAACCATGTTTAATATGCCTCTTGTTGTCCCTCCTCCTGATAAAACATCTAGAGATATTCCAATTTTTGCTAAAGATATAGCATCATCCTGTTCTCTTTGTGCTTCAGCATACCAATTTAGTGCTGTAGTCCATCTTAGTGATAGGTTTTTTTTACCATTTTCAACTTTATTTGTAATTGTATAAAGTATGCTACCAGCTGCATTGATAAAATTACGATTATCAGTAACTACTTTGTCTATGAAGTCGCCATCGTATACCCTGATTTTGTCATTTATTGTCATCCCGGGTAACTGGAGTTTTCCAGAAAAAGACACTAGGGAATTATATGCAACAGGAGGAGTTGGATGTTCGAATAGATTCTGTTGTAAAAACATTTTTGGGTTGTTGAAGATTAGTGAGAAACAATCAACCGCTGCCTGTGATGTGATTTTTGCCAGTTGTCTAGAAAGTTTAATTTCATAGTTATCTATTTCCACCTCTATTATTGAGTTTGCTTTTTTTATTATTTCATATAGATTTATCGAGGTGAAGTTCTGAGATGTATGCTTCCCATTGCTACTGAAAATTTTGGTTAACTCTTCTTTCCAGTTGGCTTCATCATCAGGAGAAGCACCAAAAGCAGTGAAAAATCTGTTAGTTACATCTATATCTTTTATCCATTGATGAGTTGATTTAATTGACACGGGGCCAATGGAAAATGAAGGTGAATTGGGGAATAAACAAGTTTGAGCTTGGAAGTGATGAGTTAATGTAACTATTTTATTGGAGATTACTTCGTTGATTTCTGCTTTCAATTTTTTTATATGCTCTCTACTTTCATTTTTTATACCTTCCGCCAATACACCTTCAGTATATAAGTTGCATATGGAATCTCTGCATATTGTGTATAAAGTCGCGTAAGATATATTATTAAGAGGCGCAGGGAGATTATCTTTCAAAATTGAGGTTAATAAATCTATTTTTCTCCTCACCTGATCGCCGAAATGAAGTTGCTGACCTGATCTGGTTGTTATAAGGTCTGGCATTTGTCTTTCTTGTTGAAAATCGTATGTGTCGATAAGGTCAACTATTTCGATGATTAAATTTTTTAGGTTCACTGACATGTCCTGCAATCTAGTGGGTTGTATTTAATTGCTGAATCCAGATGATCGGGTGCAAAGTGAGAATAACGCATAGTCATTTTTATATCGGCATGACCTAAAATCTTTTGAAGTACGAGTAGATTTCCACCATTCATCATGAAATGACTGGCGAAAGTATGACGCAAAACGTGGGTAAGTTGCCCTGCTGGTAATTCGATGCCTGTTCTCTCCAGCGCAGACCGGAACGCGCCATAGCAATCCCCGAAGAACCGACCTTTTTTATCATCAGGCAGTGAGTCATATAGTTCTTTGCTAATGGGCACGGTACGGTTTTTCCTGCCTTTCGTATTTGTGTAGGTGATTTTGTATTTTGCGAGCTGGTTTTTTTTCATGCTCTCGGCCTCAGACCACCGCGCGCCAGTAGCGAGGCAGATTCTTACCACAGTTTCTAAATCAGGGTGATCATGCCGTTTGCACTCGCCGAGCAGCAGCGCAATCTGTTCCTGAGTTAGCCAAGCCATTTCCATTTCTTCTGTGCGGAAAGGGCGTATGTTTTTCAGCGGATTTTCACCCTTCCATTCACCGAGACGGTTTAACTCATTGAATACCGCCCGAAAGTAGGCCAGTTCAAGATTAAGAGTGCGAGGCGATACTTCTTTGACCCTATTTGAACGGGCATACTCACCTTTTAACCGCTTTTCTCGGTAGCGGGAAAACATCTGCGCATCAAAATCGCGTGCGAGCGGTTCGCCCATACACTCAAAGGCGTGGTGCATTGCTAATTGACGTTTTAGGCCGTCTTTCAATGTAATGCCGTGAGCAGTAAACCATGCGTCAACCAGCTCTTTTAGCGTGCGTCTGTCTTCTTTTTCTTCCTGCCACGGATTTTGGACTGTGTATTGTTCAAAGGCCAAAGCCTCGCCTTTCGTGGCGAATTTCTTCCTGATGCGCTTGCCTTTTGCCCCATTAGGGTAGAGCTCACAAATCCAGCCCCCAGCGGGATTTTTACGGACAGTCATCAATTAACCTCGCTGAATACACCCACAACACGACCAATCATTTTTATCTCATCAACTCCACACTCAAACGGCACTTTACCGCCTGCTACGTGTAATTTTTTCCCTGGGAGCACCGTTAACTCTCGGAGGCTAATTGCGCCTTCAATATCAACTAACCAAAGGCTGTCAGATAAAGAGGATTCCTGCTCAATGATATAAGTGCTGTTATCGCTCTTAACGCAGATACCTTTCTTGAGCCGCTTTGTGAAAAGCTGATGATCGATCGCAATAGTTCCAACCTTGGTTAACTCCCCTTCACTTAAAGTGAATGATGTGAGCTCGATAGAACGTGAAACTTCATTGGTTGATAGATTTTTTTCACCCTCACCAGTCATGAGCCATTTAAGACTTACCCCGGTTTCGAGTGCGCAATGAACTGCAAAATCGTACGACATATTGCCCCGTGTGTAGCGATTCTGTAGGGAGCTCGCGGCGATGTTGAAGTGATTCGCTAGCTGGATTTTCTGTGTAAACCCATAAACCTCGCAAATCCTGTTTAGTAACGCCTCGTTATTAAAATTGGCTTCAATCATTAAAATTAGCATTCCAGTGTTGAATGATACTAAAATTAATATTAGTATCGTTGTGAACGGTGGCAGTGAGTGGCAAACGTCGGCAAAAACTATGTACTCACTGTCTAAAATTCTCAAATAAGGAATCATGCAACATGGCTTCTGAAATCGCAATCATCAAAATCCCGTCTCCTGTGGTCACGCTTCAGCAGTTCGCTGAGCTTGAGGGTGTTTCTGAGCGAACTGCTTATCGCTGGACTACAGGAGATACCCCGCGTGTACCAATCGAAAAACGTGTCATCCGGAAAGGTTGTAAGAAAGCAGGTGGCCCAATCCGAATTTATTACGCTCGTTGGAAAGAAGAACAACTGCGTAAGGCTTTAGGACATGCTCGTTTTCAGCTCATCATTGAGAATCCATATTCACTTTAAGTGAATTTTAAGGATGCAACATGTTTGATTTTCAAGTTTCCAAACATCCCCACTATGACGAAGCGTGCCGGGCTTTCGCTCAACGTTACAACATGGCGAAGCTGTCAGAGCGTGCGGGTATGAATGTTCAAACGTTACGTAACAAGCTCAACCCGGAACAGCCTCACCAGTTCACACCGCCAGAGTTATGGCTGCTGACTGACCTGACCGAAGACTCGACTCTCGTCGATGGCTTTCTGGCTCAGATCCATTGTCTGCCATGCGTGCCGGTTAACGAACTGGCGAAAGACAAATTGCAGTCCTACGTCATGCGCGCCATGAGTGAACTCGGCGAACTGGCAAGCGGCGCAGTTTCAACAGAACGCCTGACCCCAGCACGTAAGAGCACCATGATTGAAAGCGTTAATGCCGGTATTCGTATGCTGTCGCTTTCTGCCCTCGCTCTACAGGCTCGCCTCCAGGCTAATCCTGCAATGGCAAGTGCGGTTGATACCATGAGTGGTATTGGCGCGTCATTCGGTCTTATGTGAGGTGGATGTGTTGAAAAACGAACCCTCATTCGCCTCTCTTCTCATTAAGCAAAGCCCGGCCATGCACTGCGGTCACGGCTGGATCATGGGGAAAGATGGCAAGCGCTGGCACCCGAGCCGATCACAGGCCGATTTACTGACTGGCCTCTCTACTAAAAAGCAGGGGGAATCATGGCTATCGAAGCTGTTTCCGCGACTGTTCCGCTGAAAGCGGGTGAACGTTTGGCCGGTCTCAATCATGTGGCTGAATTACGCGCGAGATATTGGGGCGATAGCTGGAAAGAGGTTGAGCGCTTTGTCGATGATATGCGCGATAAACGTGACCCACAATTTGAAGAAAATAATCGGGCGCTGGCTGCTATTTTCTTTCTGGCAAAAATACCGGCGGCTCGTCATGAGTTCGAATTAAGTGAGCTGACTACTGACGAGAAAAAGGCGCTTATTACAGCGATGAATCATTTTCGTGCAGTGGTGAGTTTATTTCCCAAACGGCTAACCATGCCGAATTAATCCAAACAGAAATTTAATGGCGTAAACCCGCCGGGCATTCTTTTGCCCTAATTCAGGAGAATTTATGAGTCGAACTATTTATTTTTCAACGCCGAGTAGTGCTGACGATGACGTACTGGCGTCTTTGTTTAAAGAAGCCAGGAAAGAAGAACGCAAAGACCGTGCTCTCGCCGTTTCAATCCGTCTCGAAGCTCTGGCCGTTCACATTACCAATTCAGATATGACCGGCAAAGAAGCGGCCGAACTGCTGCGCCGTGAAGCCACCCGCTTTGAGAACGAATCACAGGAGCTGCACTAATGGCCGACGCAATGGATTTTGCACAACAGCGTGAGCAGGAAGACCGCGAGCGCCACATCAGCAACGCGTGCAGCCGTATCGCTGCGCCATCTCGTTTCCTCTGCGAAGAATGTGACGCACCAATCCCGGAAGCTCGCCGCATTGCGATTCCGTGCGTGGCTTTATGCGTGACCTGTCAGCAAATAGCAGAGCTCAAATCTAAACATTACAGGGGCGTATAAATGGGCATTCGTATCGAAGTCGGCGATAAATGGGTAATTACTAGCGACCAGTATCAATTCATCCTTAATGAAAAGAAAGTCGTTAAGTCAGGTAATAAAGCTGGTGAGGAATGGCTCGATACTATCGGCTTTTACCCAAAGATTAACCAACTTATTTCCGGTCTGGTTCATCACCGCATTCAAACTGCAACGATTAATTCTCTTAATGAAATGGCTGCGGAAATAGAAAAATTATCTTTTATCTGTGAAAACGCATTTAAGGCGGTGAAAAATGATTGATTCCCGCTGCTTTGCCGAAAGCACCATAAATATTGTTTCTGTTTCTGGTGGAAAGGACAGCCTTGCTCAATGGATCCTCGCAGTAGAGAACGATGTACCGCACACCACTGTTTTTGCAGATACTGGGCATGAGCATTCCCAAACAATGGGGTATCTGGATTATCTGGAATCCAGACTCGGCCCGGTTATTCGAGTGAAGGCCGATTTTACGCGGCAGATTGAAGGCAAGCGGAAATTCATTGCTGAAAAATGGCCTGTCTCTCTCGTTGAAGAATGCGGAATGTCTCACGAGCAGGCTGCAGAACGAATCGCAAAGGCACTGGAAATCCTTAAGCCAACCGGTAATCCGTTTCTCGATTTGTGCATGTGGAAGGGACGGTTCCCGAGTACGAAAGCAAGATTTTGTTCACTGGAACTGAAACATGACCCGGTACGGGACAAGATTGTACTCCCAGCGCTGGAGAAATATGACGAAGTAATTCTCTGGCAGGGTGTTCGTGCTCAGGAGTCACCAGCCCGCGCTGCTTTACCTATGTGGGAGGAGGATGCAGATAATACCCCCGGTTTGCATGTATATCGCCCAATTCTTAATTGGACACATGAAGACGTATTTGCCTTAGCTAAACGACACGGCATTAGACCGAACCCTCTCTATCAGCAAGGCTGTAGCCGCGTTGGCTGCATGCCATGTATTCATGCAAGAAAATCTGAGCTGGCAGAGATTTTTGCTCGCTGGCCGGAGGAGATTGCGCGCGTTGCAGAGTGGGAACGGTTTGTTGCTGCCTGTTCACGCCGGGGAAACTCAACATTTTTCCCTTCGACTCACGACCCGCGGCGAGCAGAAAAACGTATTGAAGTCGTTACCGTAAAAGAATATGGGATAGCTTCATATCGTGACTGGGCGATGACTACGCGCGGCGGTTCTCAGTACGATTTACTCGCTGCTACAAACGACAAAACTTTGTGCAGTAGCGTTTATGCCGGTGTATGTGAATGACGGGTGTGGTTTACGCGTTTCCGTGGAATGCCCCACGGTCGGCAATAGCCAGCCCATATCTTACCTATGACCAACAGCATCGCCGCGACCGTATGTTCGCGGCTTTGCTGCATGCGAGAAAGGTGCTTTCTCTCCAACCTGAATGCGTGCGTTTTGATGTTTATCGTACCGCTGCGGTACTGGAGCAAAATCAGGGCAGTCAACGAGCCAATGCCTTTTTAATCAGCTTCTGCAAAAAGGCATTGCCACGTCTTGAACTGGTCGCAAAGAAATACGAGTGTGCAGGTATCAATAGCAATGTATCAGCCGCTGTTTTCGGTGGTCATTTTGATACCGAGCTTATGCAATATCTGGCATCACGTATGGTCAATATGGTCGCCAGATATAATCGCCTCCCGGATATGTCGCGCGCCGATATCGACCTGCTGGCCGCTGATATCGCTAATTTCATTCGTGCTGAACTGATTGACATTGATGACACCGGATTTAGCGAGCTTAAAACGCTGTACACCTGGTATATGCGCGCCGGTATTATTTCCCTGCAATTCAATGTTACCCCGCCACATTGGGAGCGGGTAACAAAGAAATATGTCGGCGAGGATGAAATTGCCCCGGCTATCACTCGCATGTTTAACGAGGTGTGGTGGCGTGGTCGTCTGCGTCGCATTGCGGCTGCATGGCGCGAACATCTGCAAATTGCTGTCGGCAATGTCAGCAAGAAAAAGTACGTCTACGCGAGTAAAAACTGCGTCACCGACTGGCGCGAGCAGAAGCGCCGTACGCGTGAGTTTCTAAAAGGTCTGGATCTCGAAGACGAAGATGGCAACCGCATCAGTCTTATTGAAAAATATGACGGCTCGGTCGCTAACCCTGCGATACGCCGCTGCGAGCTGATGACCCGCATCCGTGGGTTTGAAAATATCTGCAATGAGCTCGGTTATGTCGGGGAGTTTTATACTCTGACCGCGCCGTCTAAATATCACGCCACAACTAAAGCAGGTTACCGTAACAGCAAATGGAACGGAGCCAGCCCGTCGGACACGCAGAGTTATCTCACCGGCCTTTGGGCGCGCATTCGTGCCAAGCTACATCGGGAAGAAATCCGCATTTTCGGCATCCGAGTTGCCGAGCCTCATCACGACGGAACGCCTCACTGGCACATGCTTATGTTTATGCTGCCGGAAGACGTCGAACGTGTGCGCCTCATCATTCGCGATTATGCATGGGAGGAAGACCACCACGAACTGAGAAGCGACAAAGCCAAAAAGGCGCGCTTTCATGCCGAGGCCATTGACCCGGAAAAGGGCAGTGCTACCGGCTATGTCGCTAAATACATTTCCAAAAACATCGACGGCTATGCTCTTGGTGATGAAACCGATGACGAAAGCGGTGAGCTGCTGAAAGAGACAGCCCCCGCCGTTTCAGCATGGGCGGCACGCTGGCACATCCGTCAGTTTCAGTTTATCGGCGGCGCGCCGGTGACGGTCTACCGTGAGTTGCGTCGTCTCGCTGACACCGAGACCGCACATGGTCTGAGCGTTGAGTTTGCCGCCGTCCATGATGCCGCTGACGCAGGTGACTGGGCTGGTTATGTTAATGCGCAGGGTGGGCCTTTTGTGCGTCGCGATGATTTGCAGGTGCGCACACTGTATGAACCGCGCGCTGAGTTTAATCAGTATGGCGAGGAAACCGTCTGCATTCGTGGTGTTTACGACTCTGTTGTCGGCGCTGGTACCCCGATTTTAACCCGGTTAACGCAGTGGAAAATTGTGCCGAAGCGTGCCCTTGATTTGGCTGTTGACGTTAAGGGCGCTCCTGCGCCCTCTCGGAGTTCTGTCAATAACTGTACGGGAAGCGAAAGCGATCCACTGGAAATCGATTTATCAAAACCCCTGAGTCGACGTGAAAGACGAGAGCTGACAAACCGACTCAGGAAGCAAAAACCACAAATTCGGCCAAAATTCACCCACGGAACGGATGAGCAAAACGTAGTTGTAGAGAAAACTATCGACGAGATACATCTGACAACCGGCATTACTATCAGCCGGGGAGAAGCCCTGCATCTAATGGCAGGTGGTAAAAGTTGTTTTGATGGCAAATGGCTACGCGGAACGGCCAAAGGAGAAATATTTTTCGCAGCACCATCGCATCAGACCAAAGCTAAGAAGCATCAGGCTAAAGCTACAGAAATCCTCAATCGCGTTGTGGTATTAGCTGAACTAGCAACGGAAATATAACCGCGAATATTCATCCATATCATGTACATACAGTGTATTTAACTGTGATTTTTTTCTTCACACTTTTTGCCAATATGTGATACTGTATTTTTATACAGTATCTCGTGGTGGAGGTTGTGTGGATAGAGAGCTAAACAAGCACGTTATGATTGAGCGGGTCGAAATGATTGCGCGTCTGACTGCTGAAGGTACTTGTCAGGAAAGAGACCGTGAAATCGCATTGAATCTAATCGCGGAAATAGCAAGAGGTAACCTAATGAAAAACAATAATTTTTCTGTTGTTTTTTCCGCGCCGCCTGTTGATGAAACATTTGCAAAGGATGGCAAAGTGAAAGTAAATATCACGTTGGATAAAGACCAAAAAATCGGCCAGCCGGTAATTGATGCGTTTCAATGCGAATTGACTAGGCGAATACAGTCTGTTTTCCCGTCAACGCGCGTTACGGTTAAAAAGGGAGCCATGACCGGTGTCGAGCTAATGGGATTCGATAAGGATTCAGACCGCGAAGCGCTGGATAGTATCCTTCAGGAAGTATGGGAAGATGATAGCTGGCGTTAGTAGGCGCAAAATGTGAAACCTGATGAGGCATCATACATGAATGGAATGACTATCTGTAGCAAAAAGCTAAAGTAATGGTAGAATACAGGATCATTAATTGGATTAGTAAGCATGGTTATCTTAATATGAATGTAGTTGATTTATTCTCAGGGGTAGGCGGTTTAAGCTTGGGGGCAGCACGTGCGGGCTTTAACTTAGCTGGAGCCGTTGAAATAGATAAACATGCTATTTTTTCTCATCAATTAAATTTTCCAAACTCTGCACACCTCAAAAAGGATGTGAGTAAACTTTCTGCACAAGATATATTAGCGGCATGTAATGTTAAAGAAATAGACTGTGTCATTGGGGGCCCGCCATGCCAAGGATTCAGTTCTATAGGTAAAGGAAATGCTGATGATACAAGAAACGAGTTATATGTTCATTTCTTTCGTCTTGTGAATGAATTATCGCCAATTTGTTTTTTAGCGGAAAATGTTCCGGGTATTATGAATGAGAAATATGATTCTGTAAGAGAAAAAGCATTCTCGTTAGTTAGCGAGCGTTATTTTTTACTACATCCGATTAAAGTGAATGCTTCAAACTATGGCGCGCCAACAACAAGAACGCGTATATTTTTTATTGGTTTTAGAAAGGATTGTTCAAGCCAATTAAAGGAATCCGATTTCTTTCCAAAAAGTATAATTGAGCAAGTCTTTGTTAAAGATGCCTTATATGGTCTGCCAAGAATAATAAAGAAAGAATGGCAGAATGAATCACAAGGTTGGAGAAAGGTCAAAATGGACAGGGAAGGTGAATTCTATGAAAGGCTTTGGGGGCATATTCCTAGCAATGTAGGAGATGCTGAATCATTGAAAAATTTAGAAAATGGGTTAGTATCCGGTTTTTTGGGTACTGTACACACAGACGAAATAATTAAAAGATATGGAAATCTTTCTTTTGGGGAAACAGATAAAATCTCAAGATCCCAGCGCCTTGATCCAAATGGATTTTGCCCAACATTGAGAGCAGGAACTGGAAGCGATAAAGGCAGCTACCAAGCTGTTCGTCCTATTCATCCTACTCAGGCTCGTGTTATTACGCCCCGAGAAGCTGCTAGGTTACAAGGGTTCCCTGATTGGTTCCGATTTCATCCTACGAAATGGCATAGCTTTAGACAGATAGGTAATAGCGTTAGCCCATTAGTTGCTGAAGCTATGCTATTACCTCTGTATCAGTATTGCTTGAATGTTAAAAAAGAACTTTTGAATACCATGGTACGACCTTGTAGTATTCGATAAAGTTATTGAGATCTATATTGGCTCCTGCTGCATTGGAGCCTATATAGAAGCCTAAGTCTTCACGGATATTTTCTACTGTAGCTTCAGGTAACAAAGATTCAATATGAATTCTTTCTTTTAAAGACATTGCAGGAACGTTAATATCTTTTGGTTTACGCCACTCTCCCGCATAAAATGGCCAATTTCTTATTCTTGACGAATCAATAAATTTTGCTTCCTCTTCGTCTGAATTATCTAAAACAATAGCTGTTAAAGTGACCATCTGTTGCCCATCTTTATAAACGAAAGATGTCAGAGGGTGAATTCTTATATCATTACGTCCTCTTAACCCGTTCCCAACAGCTCGTTTCAGTGCATTAATAAGTAATGTTGGATATCTCTTAAGTCCAACATCTTCCTCAGTTGAGTCTATAGGCATGAAACTTTCCGTTAAAATTTCATTTATCTTCCTAAATCTATAGGGTCTTGGATCTCTTTCGCTTGGATCTTTTCCTAATGTTTCAGGATGTGCATTTAATGTAATCTTGAAGATGTCCCTTGGTTTTAATTTGGTAATTAAATTAACAACTTCATTTAACTGAGAGTTAAGTCCGGATGGCATTGCATAATCTAACCAAATTATAGTTTTTTCATCGAAATCATAGCGATTGATAAAATCGCCACTCATTTCAGGCCCTTCACCTAAGTTGATACAAGATAGTGGTTTATTAAAATGTTGACGGCGATGTACATTTTCATCACCTTCAATAGATATCATCTTATTCACTTTTAAAAGGTTATGGACTTGTTTAAAATCTTCGAGGAATGGCCCTCCAAACCCAATATAAACATATTCGGATATGTTCGTATAATTATTCATTCTTCTCAAGGTCTCTATAAAAAGATTCCTTTCAATGGCTTTATTTTGCCTTAAATGATATGGGATACTTCCACCAGTACTCATTGTTTAGCCTTTCTTAAAAATTCATCAAAGCAATGCTGACCAACTTCAGTTGGCGGCTGTGTTGCATCTTCAAAGATAAACTCTGAGACTAGTTTTATTTCACTATGTCGACGACTAAATTTTATCTGGCGTAAAGGATCTGTTTCTCGCGGCATAGGAAGTTTAGGTTTGAAAACTTGACCTCCGATAGAACGGCGTACTGTAGACCATTTTTCCTGCGGAATTGATTTTGTGAAATCAGTTTCAGTTGTTGAAACTAGGCTTGAAGCAGTACTTATAATCTGCTTTCTTTCTTCGTTATTAGTTTTCCATTTGTAGGTGAAATCTGTGAAGAATTTGAGCCCTTCTCTCATAAAATCTTTTGTAGATAGATATAATTCTGAATTACCATCAACACCACGTTTAGTTGTCGTAATAGGTAATAATTCAGCTTTTGACGATGTAAATATAACAACACCAGAAATACCAATGAACTGGGTGTGATATTGAGGTACTCCTGCCTCTCCCCATCCAGTCAGTTTTGATTTATCTGCATGAAGAACTACGCGATCATTACAGATTATAGTCCAACCTGCTTTCTCTGTAGTTGAACGGCCTGACAATAAATTATCTTCTTCCTCATCACTCGGTAAATTACGATAAAAGCCAACTGCAACCTTTATTGACACACCGTTAGATTCATTTTTGTATATATATGGTGCGATGCCGTCAGTATTATCTTTAATCGAACTTTCATCAAAAATTAGCGTTGTGCTATTGGGTTTGACAATTTTGCCATTTATTTTAACTTCGAAACCTTTCTTTATGATCAGACTGTAATGGTTAGCTATAATATTTATTAAGTCGCTTTCAAAATCACGATCTTTTGATAATGATGCTTTAATATCATTTCTTAAGTTATTTATGGTAATGCTAACGCCTGTTTCGTTTAAATCGACATCATTTCTCTCTAGCTCTAATGACCAATCATTGTCATCAGTCATCCAGTCTGGTGATATATTGACAGAAAATTGTTCTGCATCTGTTTTGCTCAAAATTTGAGCGGATGTTCCCATCTTGAATATGGCACGTTTCATACCTATACCATATACGCCGATTGTAGGAAGGTCTTCTGCCTCCCTTTCTGAAGGTCTCCCTAGTCTAAAAGCATAATTTTCTGCAAGATTGCCAGGGATCCCCCCACAGTTGTCAACTATTTTAAAACAGTTTTCATCAAACTCGATGTGTGCATGATAACCTTTGTATACATCTGATTTTCCGAAAGTTTGTTCTGGAGTGAAGTTGTTCTTCCGTAAAACCCCATCCAGACAGTTATCAAGTAAATCCAATATAGAGTCAGATAACTCAATATCTCGAGTAAGCATTTCCACAAAAAATCTTTTGGCTGGAAAAGCTGTGATTTTAACATTTGGCGAAACCATAATTTATCCCTTCTCCACTCATGCCCAAGTGCTGGGCACAATGGCTATGTATCACTACAGAATATGAATAAAACTTAATAACTCATGAGTGATTTTGCATCAAAATGCATGCAAAAAAAAGTTGTCTGTTCACAGTCTAAGGCGAGTAGCTAATTGGTTTTTCGGACCAAATGCACCTGCATTAAAACCGACCCATGAAGCGGGCAGGCGTGGCGGGGATAGCATTGCGCGCTGAGCGTGGTATTTAATTTATTTATTCAGCGCCTGAGCGCGGCGCTGTGGCGTTGTTGTGGTTGTGTGTGAGTAACGAGATGAAGCGAAGCGGCGACGGCGTGTCATGGCGCTGAGAGTGTTGTGTGTGGTAGGGGTAAAGCCGCCACGACAGACGGCTGTGGGTGGGGTTACTCGTCGTCGCCGAGGGTATATTTTTCGAAGCGGATAATTTCTTCACCCGCCCATTCGTTCAACTCCATAAACCGCGCCTGTAGCGGGGTCAGCTCGTTACGCACAAAGACCTTTGCCACCTTCTCAACGTCACCCACTGAGCCGACGTTCTCGGGCTTACCGCCCATAAGCTGGAATGGGATGCGGTGCGCGTCGAGCAGGTCGCCGGCGCTGACTTTCTTGATATTAAAAAAATCATCCTTCGTGGCGACTTCGCTCAGTGGCACAATTTTAATTCCGTCTGCTTTACCATTCGGCGCGTAAAAAAACAGATTCTTAAAATTGCCGAGCCCTTTCGAGTCACGCATCGCCTTTCGCAGCGCCTCAACGTCGGTGCTGCTTTGCGCGGCGTCAGTCACATACATGATGTAACCGGCATGCGCGCCGTTCTGGTAATACTTGCGACGGAACAGTGTCGCCGATTCATTCAGCCAGGCTGAATTAAGTGCGCTCAGGTATTCCGGCATCCCGTAAAGCTCCTGATTAATATCAGGCTCGAGCAGGTGGAAGACGGAGCCGGGCGCGAACTGGTGCGGCTGCGTGTAGGACTGAATATACCAGTACACGTCATCCTCGATGCCACGGCGGGTATATTTCGCCGGTGAGGTTTCCAGTTTTAACGGCTTGCCGGTCAGGCCGCGACGCTCTTCGATAAACGCATTACCAAACACCAGATAGTCGAGCGCAAACCGGGTGAAGTCCTGACGGGATAACAGCGGGTGCGGGATGTAGGTCGACACCAGAATATTACGCTTCACGTAAATCGGCGAGCTGTGATGCACGGCGGCGCGCATGCTCTTCGCCAGCCCGGAAAAGCTCACCGGCGGCTCGTACCAATGGCCGTTGTCGATGCACTCGACGTAATCGAGAATATCGCGGCGGTCGAGTACCGGCGTCGGCTCACCAAAGGTGAATGCTTCCATGCTCTGTGCCGGTGCGGCGATGTGGTTTTGGGTGCGCGGCGGCGGCTGGCGCTTGTTGCGTTTCTTGCTCATTAGTTCCACTCCATGATGCTGGATGACTGCTCACCGGTCGCGGCGGTCAGCGGCTCGTTGATTAATACGTGCATGGTTGCCCAGGCGAGATCGGCGTGACTGGCTTCCTCGGTACGGCTGGCCTCATAGGTCGAGCTGCGACCACTGCTGGTCATGGTTTTGCGGATAGACATAAACGACTGCGTGATATCGGTTGCGCTGACGTCGTACTCGAGGCAACCGCGGCGAATGGTGTCTTTGGCTTTGAGCACCATCGCGGTTTTCATTTCCGGCGTGTAGCGGATTTCACGCGCGGCCGGGTAGAAAGACCGCACGAGCTGGAAAACGCCCTGACCGAGCCCGGTCGCATCGATGCCGATATATTCCACGGTGTATTTTTGCGTGAGCTCGCGAATGGATTCGGCCTGCTGGGCGAAGTCCATCCCTTTCCACTGGTGGCGCTCGAGGATGCGGAATTTGCCACCGGCGACGACCGGCGGCGCGATGACGACACATCCGGCACTGTCGCCACGTAATGACGGGTCGTAACCAATCCATACCGGGCGATGACCGAATGGCCGCTCGGCGAATGGCGCGTAGTCCTCCCATTTTTCGAGGCTGTCGACCATGCAGCGTTGTAGCTCTTCGAACGGGAATACCGACGCTTTATCGTCGACGAACTCGCACATAAACAGGTTGCGGAACTCATCGACACTGTTCTCGCGCTTCAGCGTATCGATGTTGAACAGTGTGCACCCTTTGGCGAGTGCGTCCTCGATGGTGACAATCTGTCGCCACTGGCCGTCAGGACAGGCGACGCCCTTCGCGAGTGCGGCGTGACTGATATCGATATCGACGCGCTCGCTCTTGTCTGAGCGCCCCTTGTTGAACTGCTCACCCGACCAGAACGGGTAAGCGCCGTGCGCCAGCGATGAGGGGGTCGAAAAATAGGTCGTGCGTAAATGTTCCTGTGACGACATGCCCCCGGCGACGCGCTTCAGTTTCTGAAAGTTGGGGATCCAGAAAATTTCGTCGACATACAGGTCACCGTTGTGACTCTGTGCCGTGTTGGCATTGGTACCGAGAAACATCAGCTCCGCGCCATTGTTGCCGAGCACAATCGGGTCGCCGGTAAGCTCGACGTCAACCTGTCGGGCAAAGGCGATGATGTATTTACGGAACACGTAGGCCTGTGTCTTACTGGCCGATAAAAATATCTGGTTGTGACCGGTCTTCAGCGCCTGTAACAGCGCCTCACGTGCAAAATAGAACGTCGCACCAATCTGTCGCGATTTCAGGATGTGCCTGATGCGGTGCGCCAGTCCCGCGCGCCACCACTCGAGCTGATAGTCGAAAGACTGCTCGAGGAAAATCTCTTCAAGTTTCTCGATAGCCTCTTCGCTGAAAAAATTCTTTTTCGGCTTCTTCTTTTCCCCTTTGTTGCGGTTGGCCACGTTCGGGTTTAAATCCGCTTCGTTGCCGGTCTGGCCGTAACGGTTAACCCGCGCGAGGCGCTCCATCTGGCGCGCCAGAAAATCCGCGACCTTAAAGTCGTGAGCCGTCAGGTCTGGCTTTGCATAGAGCTGAATGAGTCGCGCCTCGAGCGTGAATTCGACCCGATTTAACGGGGCGGTTTCTTCCCATTTATCGCGCTGCTTCCAGCTCTGCACCGTGGGGCGCTTGACCTGCAACTGCTCCGCGATTTGTGGCACGGAATAGCCCTGCCAGAACAAAAGCGCGGCCTGTCGGCGAGGGTCGCTGAGTAGTGATGTGTCGTTGGTAGTGGTCATAAAACCTCACTGTGATGAGTACACGGCAAGGCTAAAGATTCAGGGGGGATGAATCGCTAACCCCCTGTTGTGTCAGGGGTTGCACTTCTGTAACCGGTGGCTGGCGAGGGAGGGAGTCGGGAAACTACATCCGACCCGATAACCCAACTCAGGATACCTGACTCATGGCTAAAAAAATTTCGAAATGGTTTCGCATCGGCGTCGAGGGGGACACCTGCGACGGTCGCGTCATCAGTGCGACCGATATTCAGGAAATGGCCGACGGCTTTGACCCGCGCGTCTACGGCTGTCGGATTAACCTCGAGCATATCCGCAGCGTTATTCCCGACAGCCCATTTTGCCGCTATGGCGACGTCACAGAAGTGAAAGCAGAAGTGATCGACGACGATTCGGCACTTAACGGCAAGCTGGCGCTGTTCGGCAAAATTGCCCCGCTCGACAACCTGCTCGCGACGCTGGCGAAAGGCCAGAAGGTTTACACCTCGATGGAAATTCGTCCGAACTTTGCCAACACCGGCAAATGTCACCTCATCGGGCTGGCGGTAACCGATGACCCGGCGAGCCTCGGTACCGAATACCTGCAATTCTGCTCCCGCGCACAACAAAACCCACTGGCCGGGAAGAAAGACCAGCCGGGCGACCTGTTCTCAGTGGCAACCCTTGCCGAGCTGGAATTCGAAGACCTGCCCGACACCCTGCTGACCAAACTCAGCGATACCGTGAAAGGCATCTTCAGCCGTAAACAGACTGACGACGATGCGCGTTTCGGTGATGTACATGAAGCCGTGACTGCCATCGCCGAACGGGTGCAGACCGGCGGCGAAAGCGCCGGGGTGCGTTTCAGTGCCATTGAAACCGAACTCGCTGACGTCAAAAAAGCGCTCGCCGAACAGGCCGACGCCACCTCGCAGCAATTCAGCACCCTGACCACCACGCTGGAAAATACCGAAAGCAGATCACAGGCGCGCCGCAAGTTAAGTACCGGCGGTGACGGTGATTCGGCGGTCTCCACGCTGACCGACTGCTAACCCCTGATAAACCCGAAGGAAAAGAAACGCCATGCGTAAAGACACCCGTTTTAAATTCAATCAGTACCTGAGCCGTATCGCTGAACTGAACGGCATCGAGGTCAGCGACCTCAACAAAAAATTCACCGTCGAGCCGTCGGTGACGCAGACCCTGTTTGACAAAATCCAGCAATCATCCAGCTTCCTGAAGCTCATCAACATGGTGACGGTTGGCGAGCTGACCGAGGAAAAAGTCGGTATCGATGTGACCGGCTCCATTGCCAGCACCGCTGATACCGACGGAGGCGTCGAGCGTAAGACCGCTGATTTCGCGAAAATGGATGCGTACCGCTATTTCTGTCATCCGGTGAACTTCGACTATCACCTGAAGTACAACAAGCTCGACCTGTGGGCGCGTTTTCAGGATTTCCAGATTCGGATCCGTAACGCCATCATCAAGCGTCAGGCGCTGGATTACATCACCATCGGCTTTAACGGCGTGAGCCGGGCGGCGACGTCTGACCGTAGCAAAAACCCGTTACTTCAGGATGTGGCTGTCGGCTGGTTGCAGAAATACCGCAACGACGCGCCTGAGCGTGTGATGTCCAGTATCACCGACGCTGACGGTACCGTGATTTCGAACACCATCAAAGTGGGTAAAGGGGGGCATTACGCCAACCTCGACGCACTGGTTATGGATGCGTTTGAGTCACTGGTCGCGGAAATTCACCGCGAAAACCCGGAAATGGTGGTCATCTGTGGTCGCCGTATCCTGACCGACAAATACTTCCCGATGATTAACAAATTCCAGGCGAACAGCGAACAGCTCGCCGGTGAGCTGATTATCAGCCAGAAAACCATCGGTCAGCTTCAGGCGGTGCGCGCGCCGTTCTTCCCGGCAAACAGCGTTTTCATTACCACGCTGGATAACATTTCGATTTATCTGTACGAGGACGGCCACCGCCGCCACATCGTCGAAAATCCGAAACTCGACCAGGTGGAAAACTACGAACAGGTCAAAGTCGATTTTGTTATCGAGGACTACGAGGCCGGTTGCCTGATTGAGAATATCGAGATCCTCGAGCCGGAAGAACCCGCCACCTCTGAACCAGTGAGCGCGGAAGTCTTCGCGGCGGCAATGGTCAAAGCGATGCAGTCTCTGACAGGCAGCGCACCGGCTGAAACCAGCACCACTGACGGCACGGAGGCATAACCGATGGCAACCCCCGCACAGCGTCACGCGATGCGGGTCTCGGCTATCAGGGCATCGCAGCGGGATAACGCCCCGCTGCGTCATGCCTCACCTTACGAGCAAATGCTCGTCAAGCTGGCCGCAGACCGCCGGACGCTATCAGCAATTCGTTCTAAAGAACGCAAAGCGGATAAAAAACGCGAATTACTCCCGCTGTACCTGCCGTGGGTCGCTGGCGTACTGGAAAGCGGCACCGGCGCACAGGATGACATTCTGATGACGGTGATGCTCTGGCGTCTTGATGCGGGGGATATCACCGGCGCGATTGAGATTGCGCGCTATGCGCTGCGTTTCGGTCTGTCGATGCCGGAAAATCATTCCCGCACCACACCTTACATGCTGGCCGAAGAGGTCGCACTCGCGGCAACCCGCGCCCGTATTGCCGGTGAGCCGGTCGACGCCGCACAACTCCTTTACGTTATCGGGCTGACTGCTGAGGCCGATATGCCTGACGAAGTGCGCGCCCGACTGCACAAGGTCACCGGTCTGACTCTGCGTGATGCCGGTCAGCCTGAGAATGCGCTTTCTCACCTGCAACGCGCCTTACAGCTCGACACCCACGCCGGGGTAAGAAAAGACATTGAAACCCTCACTCGCGAGCTGAACCCGAAACCGGTCGCCGTCAAAAAACTGGCGCCGAAAGCGGCGAAAAAGGCACCCGCGAAGAAACAAGATTCACCGGTGAAACGAGGGCGGGGACGCCCGAGGAAAGTCGCCGGTTAACAGAACGCTCCCCGAGCCGGGCGGCACGCTGGTCAATGCGGGTATTGATTGCCCTGACTGCGACCGGCGTCCACCGCCCACCCATTACCCGAGGTTGTCATGACGACAGTGATTATTGAGCCAAAAAAAGAGCCGCAGGACGTGCCGGGCGTGGTCATTCCGCCACCGGGCGTGAGCGAGCCGGTAATAAAAAACACCTTCTTTTTCCCTGATGTGGATCCGAAGCGTGTGCGCGAGCTGATGCGTCTGGAGCAGACCGTTTCCGCGCTACGCCTGAATGATGCGATTAAAGCCGGTATGGCTGAAACCAATGCGGAGCTTGCCCTGTGGCGGGTTGAGCAGATGGCCGCAGGGCATGAAACGCTGGCTGATGTGCCTGCCGATGATATCGATGGCGAAAGCGTGCGCTGTTTCCACTATTTCCGCGCCGTCTGCGCCATGACCAGCGCCACGCTGTTTGAGCGTTATCGCGGCATCGATGCGACGGCGAAAGGCGACCGCAAAGCGGAAAGTACCGAGGCGGTTATCGATGAACTGTGGCGGGATATGCGCTGGTCTGTGGCGCGTATTCAGGACAAGCCGCGCTGTATTGTCGGTCAAATCTGATGAAGGTCCGGGCGATGCAGGGTGACACCCTCGATGCGATTTGCGCTAGGTATTACGGGCGCACTGAGGGCGTCGTTGAAACGGTGCTGCAGGCGAATCCGGGGCTGTCGGAGCTGGGCGTTATTCTGCCGCACGGCACGGCAATCGAACTGCCCGAAACCGACAGCGCCCCGAAAACCGAAACGGTGAATTTATGGGACTGAGTGTGGAAAAAATCACGACGTTTATCGCTTACTGGCTGGCCGTGGGGCTGGCGTATTTCGGGGCGATGTCCCCCGAAAAGCTGGCGCTCTATGTGGGGAGTGCCTGCGCCATTTTTACCGCGCTGACGAATTACTGGTTTAAGCGCAAAACCTACCGCTACCTGACCTCACTCGGACCCGATAAGGAGGCTGCCCGTGAGTTCAATCATTAAACGCTGCAGTGTGGCCGCCGTGCTGGCGCTGGCCGCGCTGATGCCTGACTTTCGTCTGCTTAACACCTCGCCCGAGGGGCTGGCACTGATTGCCGACCTCGAAGGATGTCGCCTGACACCTTACCAGTGCAGCGCGGGAGTGTGGACGTCAGGCATCGGCCACACTGCCGGGGTGGTCCCGAAAGGGGATATTACCGAACAGCGCGCGGCGGAGAATCTCGTTGCCGATGTGCTGAACGTCGAGCAACGGCTCGCGGTCTGTGTGCCGGTGGATATGCCACCGCACGTTTATGACTCGCTGGTCAGTTTTGCGTTTAACGTCGGAACCGGCGCGGCCTGCCGGTCGACGCTGGTCTCGTTTATCAAACGTCACCAGTGGTGGCAGGCGTGCGACCAGCTCACCCGCTGGGTGTATGTCAACGGCACAAAAAATAAAGGGCTGGAGAACCGCCGTGCACGGGAGCGGGCTTACTGCGTAAAGGGGATGCAATGAAAGTGCTGATGATCCTGCTGGCAGGGTTGCTCGCCGTGGTGCTGTGGCTGCGCCACGATAACGCGAACTTATCCCGGTCTTTTGAGAAAGCGAACCGCGTCGCCAGTGAGCAAAAGACGACGATTGGCATGCTGAAAAATCAGCTTGCCGTATCGCAGCGAATCGCCAGGGCGAATGAGGATGCGCAGGTCAGACTCGGTGATGAGCTGGCCGTTGCCGGTGAGCAGGCTGCAAGGCGGGAAGAAACCATAACGAGGCTGATGAATGAAAACGAGACGTTACGCCGCTGGTACAGCGATAAGCTGCCTGATGCTGTGCGCCGGTTGCACATCCGAACAGGCTGCGCCTCCGCCGCCCGTTGTTTACAACGCCTGCCCGAAGGTGAGCCTCTGCCCGATGCCGGGAAGTGACCCCGTCAATAACGGTGATCTGAGTGCCGATATTCGCAGGCTTGAGCATGCGCTCACCGCCTGTGCGATTAAGGTCGAAACTATCAAAGACTGTCAGGATAAAATCGATGCAGAAAATGAAAAGCCTGCGCAAAGCGCTGAATGACGCCGTCCCGCAACTCCTGAATAACCCCGAGATGATGCGTATCTTTGCCGATGAAGGGAATATCGATGCGCGTCTCGCGGCTTCGCTGTCCCATGAGAAGAAATACACGCTGAATGTCATCGTGTGTGACTTTGTCGGCGACCCCGACCTGATTTTTGTGCCGGTGGCGGCGTGGCTGCGAGAAAACCAGCCGGATATCTGCACGCTCGATGAGGGGCGTAAAAAGGGCTATCGATTCCAGATGGATTTAAATGACGGGGATAATGTTGATATCAGTATCAGCCTGCAACTGACGGAGCGCACCCTTGTCCGGGAGGAAAACGGCGCGTTACACGTCAGCTATGCACCTGAGCCGCCACTGCCGGAGCCTGTTACACGACCGACTGAGCTTTATATCAATGGTGAGCTGGTGAGTAAGTGGGATGAATGAATTTAAACCTTTTGACGATAAACTTGCGGGGCTTATCGGGGCATTGTCACCGGCGTCTCGTCGTAAGCTGGCCGCTGAAATTGCGAAGGAACTGCGCAGATCGCAACAGCAACGCATCAAACAGCAAAAAGCGCCTGATGGCACGCTGTATCAGGCGCGAAAACGACAGCCGCTCAGAGCGAAAAAAGGGCGAATAAAACGGGCGATGTTTCAGAAGTTGCGAACGAGTCGCTATATGAAAGCCACTAGTAATGACAGTGCTGCAATAGTCGAGTTTAATGCTAAGGTACAACGCATTGCTAAAGTTCACCAGTATGGACTAAGGGAAAAGCCAGCAAGCGATAAAGCAGAAGTAAAATATCCATCAAGGATTTTGTTGGGGTTCAATCGAGCAGATTTAAGTCTTATTGAGCGATTAATAATAGAGATAATCACTGGGTGGCAATAATGGAAATTCGAGAACGGTTAAGTACAATGTGGGAGGCTGTGCGGAGCTTTGATATGGCTTATGAATCTAAACGTTTGTATTTTTGGCTGCGTCCATTTTCATTTATTAATGTTGTGTTTTATTTTGTTTGTGTTATGTGTTTGGTGTTCTTTGCATTTTTTCTGAGTAGGTTGTTTATGAATGCGCAAGGCGACCATTATGTTAGTTTTGTTGCATTGCTCGCTGCATTGGCGACTATTACAACGCTTATTTATAACTTAAGGCGTCATATCTCAGAGGACTATTTTAAAGATGCAAAAGAATATTTGAAGCGAGCCTACGATATCCTTGAGCCTGAACTAGATGGCTTACCTCCAAATGACAGAATGTCGTGGCTGGATGCAGCTAGACTGTTGGGGATCTCTGAGCGCTTAGGTGACAAAATTCTCATGGATTCTCATAAGGAATCCTATAATGAAGAAAGAGAATTTTGGAGATCTAAATTCAGGAAGATTATTAAAGATTTTCCGGATTCTTATTATTGCGTGAGTCCAGATAAATTTATTGTATATGGGGCTGGTGATAGGGAACCTATAGCGGAGTCTTCTATCTATTCCGTGCATAAATTTATAGCCTGGAATGATGATTATGTAGACCCGTTACCGAATGTCAGTTTTTCAATAAAAGATATTTCTAAAATACAGAAAGAGTTTCCGAGGTTGGCTGCTTTACTTCGTATTCAACCGCGAAAAAGATAAGTTATTCCTCAATGCCTCGTTGTGCTACTGCTGAGAAAACACAATCGAATTGCCGCTGGCCTTGCCCGGCGGCATCCTTTCCCCATGAATACTTTAAATTCCATTCAGGATATCGCCCGCGCTATCCGTAACCTTATCCGCACCGGCATTGTGATTGCAGTCAATCCCGATGAGGGTCTCTGTCGCGTCCAGACCGGTGGCATGCAAACCACCTGGTTAAACTGGCTGACCTGCCGCGCCGGTCGCTCGCGTGTCTGGTGGGCTCCCTCGGTTGGCGAGCAGGTGCTGATTCTTGCCATTGGCGGCGAGCTCGACACCGCCTTTGTGCTGCCCGGCATTTTCTCTGATGACCATCCCGCGCCGTCGGCCTCGCCTGATGCTTTTCACGTTTCCTTTCCTGACGGGGCGGTTATCGAGTACGAACCCGAAAGCGGGGCGCTCACGGTGAGCGGTATTAAAACCGCTGATGTCACCGCGTCGGACGCCATTACCGCAACGGTGCCGCTGGTACTGGTCAAAGCGTCCACCCGCATTACGCTCGATACCCCCGAGGTGGTCTGCACTAACAAGCTGATCACGGCCACGCTTGAGGTGCAAAAGGGCGGGAAGATGAGCGGCAACATCGAGCACGGCGGCGGCACGTTTAAATCCAACGGCGTACAGGTGGATGACCACGGCCACGGCGGCGTTAAAGGCGGGGATAACTGGACGCAGGGGACAAAATGACAACGAGCTATCTGGGAATGAACCGTCATACCGGGCTCAGTCTTTCTGAGGTTGAGCATATCAGGCAGAGCGTGCGCGACATTCTGGTCACGCCGGTGGGCTCGCGTGTTATGCGTCGTGATTACGGCTCACTGCTGTCGGCATTGATGGACCAGCCGCAGACCCCGGCACTGCGCCTGCAGATTATGGCCGCATGCTATTCCGCGATCCAGAAGTGGGAGCCGCGCGTCAGCCTGACGACCATCACCTTTGAACGCGGGGAGAATGACGGCGCGATGTATGTCGATATCACCGGCACGCGGTCGGCATCAGGCCAGCCTTTTTCTATCACCATTCCACTGAGTTAAACACTATGGCTATTGTTGACCTGAGCCTGCTCGCTGCGCCTGATGTGGTGGATGAGCTGGACTATGAAACCATTCTGGCAGAGCGAAAAGCGACGCTTGTCTCACTGTACCCGGAGGAACAGCAGGAGGCGGTCGCGCGCACGCTGACGCTTGAATCGGAGCCGGTTGTTAAGCTGCTGCAGGAGAACGCTTACCGGGAGGTTATCTGGCGTCAGCGCGTGAATGAATCGGCGCGCGCGGTCATGCTGGCGTATGCCGCCGGTAATGACCTCGATAATATCGGCGCAAATTTCAGCGTCGGGCGTCTTGTTATCACGCCTGCAGATGAGACCACGCTGCCGCCCACACCTGCCGTTATGGAATCGGACACCGATTACCGTCTGCGCATTCAGCAGGCGTTTGAAGGAATGAGCGTGGCCGGGTCTGGCGGCGCTTATCAGTTCCATGGTCGCAGCGCTGACGGGCGGGTCGCAGATATCTCAGTGACCAGCCCGTCACCCGCCTGCGTGACGATTTCGGTGCTGTCGCGGGAAAACAACGGCGTCGCCTCTGATGAGCTGCTCACTGTTGTCCGTAACGCGCTTAATGCCGAAGATGTCAGGCCGGTCGCAGACCGTGTGACGGTGCAGTCAGCCGACATTGTTGACTACCAGATAACCGCCTCGCTTTATCTCTATCCCGGTCCCGAGAGTGAGCCCATTCGCGCCGCTGCCGTGAAAAAACTGGAAACTTATATCAGCGCGCAGCACCGCCTCGGGCGTGATATCCGCCTGTCTGCCATTTATGCCGCGCTGCATGTCGAAGGTGTCCAGCGTGTCGAGCTGGCCGCGCCGGTGGCTGACCTCGTGCTCAGCAGTGCGCAGGCGTCATTTTGCACTGATTACAGCATTGTGATCGGGGGCTCGGATGAGTGATACCCGTCTGCTGCCGGTGGGCTCGTCACCGCTTGAGGTTGCGGCGGCGCGTGCCTGCGCGGATATCGAAAACACCCCCGTCCCGCTGCGTCGTCTGTGGAGTCCTGACACCTGCCCAGCTAATTTGCTGCCGTGGCTGGCGTGGGCGTTTTCTGTCGACCGCTGGGATGAGAACTGGCCGGAGGAAACGAAGCGCGCCGTCATCCGTGATGCGTACTTTATTCACTGCCACAAAGGCACTATCGGCGCTGTTCGCCGGGTGGTGGAGCCGCTCGGCTATGTCATCAATGTTACTGAGTGGTGGGAGACCCGCGACCCGCCCGGCACATTTCGGCTTGATATTGGTGTGCTGGAAAGCGGTATTTCTGAGGAAATGTATTTTGAAATGGAGCGCCTGATTGCGGATGCGAAACCCGCGAGCCGTCACCTGATAGGTCTGAATATTATTCAGGACATTCCCGGTTATATGTATGTCGGTGGTGTGGTGTATGACGGTGACATTATTACGGTTTATCCCGGATGAGTGAGGAATAATGAGCACGAAATTTAAAACAATTATCACCACTGCCGGTGCTGCAAAACTGGCAGCGGCCACGATGCCGGGTGGTAAAAAAGTGAACCTTACCGCGATGGCCGTCGGTGATGGCGGCGGTGTGCTGTCGGAGCCGAACGCCGGTCAGGTAAAACTCATCAATGAAGTCTGGCGTCATGCGCTGAATAAAATCAGCCAGGATAACAAAAATAAAAACTATATCGTGGCTGAGCTGGTCATTCCTCCCGAGGTGGGCGGCTTCTGGATGCGTGAGCTGGGTCTGTATGATGACGCAGGCACGCTGATTGCCGTTGCCAATATGGCGGAGAGCTACAAGCCCGAGCTGGCGGAGGGCTCGGGGCGTGCGCAGACCTGTCGCATGGTGATTATTGTCAGCAGTATCGCCTCGGTGGCGCTGTCCATTGATGCGACAACGGTGATGGCCACGCAGGATTATGTTGACGACAAACTGGCTGAGCATGAGCGGTCCCGCAACCATCCTGACGCCACGCTGAAAGAAAAAGGCTTTGTGCAACTCAGCAACGCGACCGACAGCACGTCTGAGGCGCTCGCCGCAACGCCGAAAGCGGTTAAGGCGGCTCATGACCTTGCCAGTGGTAAATATACGGCTCAGGACGCGAGCACAGCGCAGAAAGGTATCGTTAAACTCAGCAGCGCGACCGACAGCACGTCTGAGACGCTCGCAGCGACGCCGAAAGCGGTCAAGGCGGCGTATGACCTTGCCAGTGGTAAATATACGGCTCAGGACGCGACCACGGCGCAGAAAGGTATTGTGAAACTCAGCAGCGCCACCGACAGTGAGTCTGAGTTGCTTGCCGCCACTCCAAAGGCAGTAAAAGCCGCGAGTGATAATGCGAATGGCCGCGTGCCGTCGGGGCGAAAAGTAAACGGAAAGGCGCTTACCGGTGATATCAGCATCACCTCGCAGGATATTTTTGACGGGCAGGTCGTGATGATTGGTGCAAACCAGAATCTTGACAGCTATCAGACGCCGGGACTGTATGCCCAGGATGCGAACGTTAATACCAGTGCAGTACTGAATTACCCGGAGAATAATGCGGGATCCCTGATGGTGCTTAAAAGTGCCGGAGTGACTCAGGTTTATCGGACTTACAACAGCTCACGAATCTGGTCCCGAAGCAAATACAGCACAGGGGGATGGACGCCGTGGGCGCGTGAATACAATACGCAAAATAAGCCGGGTGCAGGTGATGTCGGTGCACTCCCGATCACCGGCGGCACGATTAATGGCACGCTGGGAATTGGAACGGCGAACGGCCTCGGCGGCCACTCCATTGTTTTAGGCGACAGCGATACCGGCTTCAAGCAGGAAGGCGATGGGATCCTGAATGTCTATGCGAACTCCGCACATGTATTCCGGTTTATCAGCAGCATCACTGAAAGCATGAAGCCGTTAAAAGTTAATGGTAATTGTATTGCTACGGGTGAAATGCAGGCGGGCAACGGCTCGGCACGTCTGTCATCAGACGGGAACATTTACGGCTCCGCATGGGGCAACCGTTGGTTGCGGGATTATCTTGTCGCCACCTTTCAGCCGAAGGGGAGTTTCACACCTGCAGGACAGGCTTACACAAAAGCAGAGTCTGACGCGCGCTACGTGCAGAATATTCGTGTCAGCGCCCCGCAGGAGCGTAAGTTTTGGGACGGAGCCGGATGGTCCAGCAATGACAGCGCATTTGCGACATCAATCTGGATGGTCGGCGGTAGCTCCAACGTTGGTGCTCTGTATGTCCGGTATGTCCAGAAAAATATCAACGGCACCTGGATTAATGTGACCGCTTAAAATTGTGGAGGATGAAATGCAGCATCTTAAAAGCCTGAAAATTTACACGCCGGATGATGAATACAGCCTGTTTCTGATGAAAGAGCATAGTGCCGAATTTTTTATTTCTGAGGATGGTCGTGACTGGTATGAATCTCAGGCCAGTTTCTCACCCGATACGCTGAAAGTGGCCTATGACGAGGCCGGTATCATTCGCAGTATCAGCCGGGATGTTTCAAGCATTTACCCGCGAGATTTTAGTGTTGCAGAAGTTGATATTACCGGGAGAAACCAGAGCGTAGATATTTCGGGTGGGTGGGTGTTCAGTGAGGGGGAAATTAAACCTCGCCAGTATTCACCGGTTGAATTGTGTAAGCAGGCGGAAGCACAAAAAGCGGAATTACTGGCTGCCGCCGCGACTGAAATTGCCCCGTTGCAGGATGCCGCTGATTTGGGCGAAGCAACGGAAGATGAAAACGCACTTTTACTCGCATGGAAAAAGTATCGCGTAATGCTCAACAGGGTAAAACCCGAAGACGCACCCGATATCACATGGCCGGAACAGCCAGCAAAACCAGTGTAATTCAGGCGGGCGGTTGCCCGCGCTTTCCTGCCTCCGGTTGTGTCAGACCTTATCCAACCCTGACAAATAGCCCGCCACCACCACACAACAGAAAATACACTCACCCTTAACCACGGAGTTAAACGGATGAGTGATTTTCATCATGGCGTAGAGGTCATCGAGATTAACGATGGCGTGCGCACCATTTCCACCGTCTCAACGGCCATCATCGGCATGGTCTGCACGGCCAGCGATGCTGACGACAAGACATTTCCCCTCAATGAGCCGGTGCTAATTACCAACGTACAAAGTGCCATTGGCAAGGCGGGCAAAAAGGGGACGCTGTCGACGTCCCTGCAGGCCATCGCTGACCAGTGTAAGCCGGTCATTGTGGCCGTGCGCGTGGCCGAAGGTGCAGAAGACCCGGATGACCCGGAGGCCGGGAAGAAACAAACCATTTCCAACATCATCGGCACGACCGATGAAAACGGCAAATACACCGGCCTGAAAGCGCTGCTGGCGGCGCAGACCGTCACCGGCGTGAAGCCACGCATTCTCGGCGTGCCGGGTCTTGATCCGCAGGAAGTGGCGACGGCGCTCGCGTCCACCTGCCAGAGCCTGCGCGCCTTTGGCTATGTCAGCGCGTGGGGCTGCAAAACCATTTCTGACGCCATCGATTACCGCGAGAATTTCAGCCAGCGCGAGCTGATGGTTATCTTCCCTGATTTTCTGGCATGGGACACAACGGCGAATGAGACTGCGACAGCCTGGGCAACGGCGCGCGCGCTCGGTCTGCGTGCCAAAATTGACCAGACAATCGGCTGGCATAAAACCCTGTCAAACGTCGGCGTGAATGGCGTCACCGGCGTCAGCGCCTCGGTGTCATGGGATTTGCAGGAGCCCGCGACCGACGCCAACCTGCTTAACAAAGCCGGTGTTACGACGCTTATTCGCAATGATGGTTTCAAGTTTTGGGGAAACCGCACCTGCTCAGATGACCCGCTTTTCCTGTATGAGAACTACACCCGCACCGCGCAGGTACTGGCCGACACGATGGCGGAGGCGCATGCGTGGGCGATGGATAAACCCATTACCCCGACTCTCATTCGTGACATCGTTTCGGGCATCAATGCCAAATTCCGCGAGCTGAAAAATAACGGCTATATCGTTGACGGCTCCTGCTGGTATGACCCGGAGTCGAACGAGACCGCGACCCTGAAAGTCGGGAAGCTGTATATCGATTACGACTACACCCCCGTCCCGCCGCTGGAGAACCTGACCCTGCGCCAGCGCATCACCGATACCTATCTGGCGAACCTGTCGGATGCGGTCAACAGCTAAGGAGCCAGGAACATGGCGTTACCCCGCAAACTTAAATACCTGAATATGTTCAACGATGGCCTCAGCTACATGGGCGTTGTTGAGTCCGTCACCCTGCCAAAGCTGACCCGTAAGCTGGAGAAATATCGTGGCGGCGGGATGCCGGGCGCGGTGTCAATTGACCTCGGCCTTGATGACGACGCGCTGTCGCTGGAGTGGACGCTCGGCGGTCTGCCTGACGTTGAGCTGTGGGCGCAGTATGCCTCGCCGGGGGCTGACAGCGTGCCGCTGCGCTTTACCGGCTCTTTCCAGCGTGATGACACCGGCGCGATTTCTGCCGTCGAGGTGGTGATGCGTGGCCGTCACAAAGAATATGACGGCGGTGAGAACAAGCAGGGCGAAAGCGGCACGACCAAAATGTCGACCGAGTGCGCCTATTACCAGCTCACGATTGATGGCCGCGAAGTCATCGAGATTGATGTCGTTAACATGGTGCTGAAAGTCGACGGCGTCGACCGTCTTGCAGAGCACCGCCGGGCGATTGGTCTGTAATCCCTTACCCGGTCAGTGAGGCTGGCCGGTCACTTTTCCTGATGAGAATACCCATGAAAAATATCAATGAAACTGCCGTTGCTGACACTGAAACCGTCAATCCGAATGTGGTGATTTTTGACACCCCACTGATGCGCGGTGAGCAGAAAATTGAACAGGTCACGCTGACCAAACCGAATGCCGGAACCCTGCGCGGGGTGTCGCTGGCCTCGCTGGCGAATTCCGACGTTGATGCGCTGATTAAAGTGCTGCCGCGCATGACGTATCCCGCCCTGACCGAGCACGAGGTCACGCGTCTCGATGCGTCTGATCTGATTTCGCTGGCCGGGAAGGTGGTCGGTTTTTTGTCGCCTGCTTCGGGTCGCTGACCTTTCCGAAAAACCTGTCGGTCGATGACCTGATGGCGGATATCGCGGTGATTTTCCACTGGCCGCCATCAGAGTTACATTCCCTGAGCGTGACCGAGCTCCTGACATGGCGCGACAAGGCGCTGCAACGAAGCGGAAACCATCATGAGCAATAACGTCAGAATCGAGGTGCTGCTGAATGCCGTCGACCGGGCGAGCCGCACGCTCAAAGCGATTCAGAACGCCAGTAAATCCCTGTCCGGTGATATTCGCACCTCACAGAAAAGCCTGCGCGAGCTGAATGCGCAGGCATCCCGTATCGACGGATTCCGAAAAGCCAGCGCACAGCTTGCCGTGACCGGTCACGCGCTTGATAAAGCGAAACAGGAAGCCGAAGCGCTCGCCACGCAGTTTAAAAACACGGAGCGCCCGACGCGCGCACAGGCGCAGGTGCTCGAATCCGCGAAGCGTGCCGCCGAAGGGCTGCAAACGAAATACAACAGCCTCACGGAGTCGGTAAAGCGCCAGCAGCGCGAGCTCGGTGCGGCGGGAATTAATACCCGTAATCTGGCTAATGATGAGCGGGGGCTTAAATCCCGTATCAGTGAAACCACCGCCCAGCTTAACCGTCAGCGTGAAGCTCTGGCGAAAGTCAGCGCACAGCAGGCGAAGTTAAGCCGGGTAAAAGAACGGTATCAGGCCGGTAAATCACTGGCCGGTAACGCGGCGGCGGCGGGCGCTGCCGGTGTCGGTATTGCGACGGCGGGAACGATGGCCGGGGTTAAGCTGCTGACGCCGGGCTATGAATTTGCGCAGAAGAACTCAGAGCTGCAGGCGGTGCTCGGTGTCGACAAACAGTCACCCGAAATGCAGGCGCTGCGCAAACAGGCGCGCCAGCTCGGGGATAATACGGCGGCCTCTGCCGATGATGCGGCGGGGGCGCAGATTATTATCGCCAAAAGTGGCGGGGATGCGGCGGCGATTCAGGCGGCGACGCCGGTGACGCTGAATATGGCGCTGTCCAACAGGCGCACGATGGAAGAGAACGCCGCGCTGCTGACCGGGATGAAATCAGCGTTTCAGCTCTCAAATGACAAGGTCGCGCATATTGGTGATGTTCTCTCGATGACGATGAACAAAACCGCCGCCGACTTTGACGGGATGAGCGATGCGCTGACCTATGCCGCGCCGGTGGCGAAAAATGCCGGGGTGAGTATCGAGGAAACCGCCGCGATGGTGGGAGCGCTGCACGACTCCAAAATCACCGGCTCGATGGCGGGAACGGGAAGCCGTGCTGTCATGAGTCGCCTG
>ERZ773225.367-NODE-367-length-69310-cov-4.855982_pt1 | contig 69310 bp, 58 predicted proteins | sample MGYA00580993_ERZ773225 | MGnify/ENA primary metagenome ERZ773225 (study PRJEB29015, sample SAMEA2737748) | human gut metagenome | biome: human gut; feature: human-associated habitat; material: faeces | place: China | collected 2012 ...
AAGACTGCGGTGTAAAGTTAATTGATGCTGAATCTGCTTCATAATTCTCAAGATGAAGTACCCCCGCCTGATCCGGATACTGTTCCTTCAGCTTCTCAAAAACACCGAGGTCAACGGGCGGCTCGAACTGGAGCTGAACCGGAAGTCCGGTGCGCTCCGTGATGGCCTGGGCGCACTTCCCGAGATAGAGAATGCCTTCATCGCGGTTCACTGCCGTGCCGCTCGTGAGCGTAACATGCGTAACACCATCAAGACGCTTTGCGGCCTCTGCCACCTCGGCGAGCTGCTCCGGCGTTTTCTTCGCTATCGTGGCGCCAGCCTTCAGGCTGCGTCCGAGAGCGCAGAAACGGCAGCGCGTCTCGGGACGGGCGTAGCGCAGGCAGGTCTGCAGGACAGTGGATGCGAGGCAGTTATTGCCGTGCAGCAGGGCGATCTTCTTATAGGGAATGCCATCCGCCGTCTTCAAATCGTAAAATTTCGCCTTTCTGACAAGGCTCGAGGAAATGTTTTCGCCATCCTGGCCGTGGAGACAGCAGCCGTTTTCATGATGTTCCACATCATAGGCATCGGGACGGTTGACGACATTAAGAAGAACGCAGCGTCCATCGAGAAGAAAAGCCCTGGAATCAGAGGGGCCGGCTCCGCCGCGGCGCCCTGGTTCAATGGTATCAGCGCTTACCCCGCGGACCTGAAGATTCACCAGTTGTTCAAGAGACAGACTCATAGCGTTCCTTCCTTCAACGCAAGGCCCGGAAGGGCCGTATAAAAATCACCGCAAAAACACGCTCATCTGTACGCAGAGCGTCGGGGGGGGAACCACTAAAAAAGGAAAAAAACAAGGGGAGGGGAAGCGTCCCCCCTCCCCCACGGGTACGGGAGCTAATAACTAGTCGCCGTAGAGCTTTTCAGCATTCTCCCAGAAGACCTTGTTCTTGAGATCTTCAGGCAGGCCAAGTCCTTCAATCTTGTAATACTCACCCCAGAAGTCGCTCCAGGGTTCGTCGGAGCCGAAGAGCACGCGGTCTTCGCCGATGCCCTGCTTCAGCATTTCATCAAAGAGGTAGCGGGGGCCGAAGCCGACGGACCAGGAGGTGTCGGTGTAGACCTTGTAGCCTTCCTTAATCATCTTGAAGAACTCAGGTACGAACTTGATGTGGCCGGAAACACCGCCGCCGGCATGGGCGACGTGAATCTTGATGCGCTTGCCGTACTTGTAGATGAACTTGATGGCGTTGCTGACGTCAGAGCCGCCGCCGGGGCTGGTGTGCAGCATCATGACGTGGTCGTACTTCTCGCAGGTGGCGATGATGTTTTCCCACATGGCAGCGGTTTCAGCGTCCCACTGGGCCGGATCCCAGGAGCCGCCGAGCAGGCAGGTGGCCTTGAGGATCTTGATGTTGTCCTCGCCGGCGAGAGCCATGGCCTTCTCGTTCTCTTCCTTCATCTTGAGCATCGGGGAGAACCAGATGCCGCCGATGAGGCGCTTGTCGCTCTTGCCCACAACGGCATCGAGGACAACGGGGTTCAGCGTGAACGGCTGGCTGGGAATCGGGATACCGTAGTTGGAAAGAACCACGGAACGCTCGACACCGAGCTCGTCCATGATGTCCAGTTTGGACTGACGGTCGTTATCGGTGTACATGGTCGGATTCACAGGTTCAGGCAGACCATAGTACTTGAATCCGTCCATCCAGCCGATGTGGGTGTGAATATCAAAAACCTTGCGCTGGACCTTGAGGCCCTTCTTGAAACGAACCAGGTTAGTGGCCATATTCAACTCCTCTCAGAAAAACTGTGGTACTATCCTTCTCAGGGATCCGTGCCTTCCCTAGAGGGAAGGACACGGAACAAAACCCCAGTCCGGAGTACTACACAGTCCAGGTGGACATGATGAGGGCGTGACGGCGGAAGGCTTCAATCTGGATGTCGAGGACATCGAGAGGATGAATGGCCTGGACGCCGGGGATAAGGTCGGATTCGCGCATGCCGTACAGGGCGGCCATGGCGAAGCGGCAGGCGTAAATTTTGCAGCCTTCCTTAAGGAGGACCTTAAGCTGCTTGTTGTACTGAAGGTTGCCAGCGAAGCCCTCGGAGCCGACATTCGGGAAACCGCGGGTGTTGGAGGCCATCAGAACAGCGGGACCATACAGAAGGATAGCCGTGTGGAAACCTTTGCGGTTCAGACGGGTGGCGGTAAGCTGGTTGATCAGGCCCACGGAGCCTTCGAAGGGCATGGTGTGCATGGTGATCAGAGCGTACTCATCGCCTTCAGCCTTGTAATCAGGCCACAGCTTGGTGCTGGGGTCCATGTTGATAACGCTGTCGCCTTCCTGAACTGCAGGTGCTTGGATAAAAGCCATAGGACAACTCCTACTGATTAAGGTTGAAAGACTGGGGGAATACTCTCAATAAAGCACTAACCGTGCCAATTCACGTTTTGAAAATTAACCGTCTGAATTCAAAAGAAAAAATATTTTTCACCTTCTTTTTGAAACATTTTGGCTTCACAAAATCCATGAAAACACTATATAACTCTGTAGAAAACTACAAAATTTTGTAATTTTTTTCATGGTTCGGTAGCACATGAATGAATCAGCCTCTTCGGGCGCATACCCCTGGAAAAAATCGGTAATCCATCAGCCTGATCTCACGGGAGAACTCTATTCCCCCATGTTCTGTCTCCTGGGCCGGCCGAATCCCCCTGCCCTTGTGATTATTCCGGACGACAGCGGCATCTCCGACGTGCGCGAGCGCGCCTACGCCGCGTATTTCGCCTCCCGGGGGCTCACCTGCCTCATCATCGACCCCTTCTCTCCCCTCGACATCAACCAGTGCGTTGACAATCCCCGCGTCCTCTCCCTCAGGGAACTGATGGCCGAGACATGCGCGGCTTACTCACTGCTCATCGTGCGCCGCAACATCAACGCCGTCGGCATCATCGGCATCGGACGTGGCGGCCTCGCCGCCATGCATCTCGGCATGTCCTCCGTGCCCGGCGTGCCCCACTTCACGGGGCGCTTCGATTTCATCGTCTCCCTCTCCCCCACCTGCTACATCCAGCTGCGCCATCCCTGCCCGGGCAGGCCCCCCATGCTTGTCATCATCGCCTCAAAGGACGAGCTCTGCGATCCCGAGCAGGCCCTCGCCTACACGAAACGCATCCAGCTTGCCGATCCCGAGGCCGTCATCAAGACGAGCATGCTGCCTGAGGCTCACCACGCCTGGGACACAACCAGACTGCCGCGTTTCAACCCCGACGCCATCCAGCTTCCCAGAGTGACGTGCTATCTCGAGGACAACGGCACCTACACCGTCGATGACGGCGGCCGGAGCTGGATGCCCGGCGAAATCGTCGATTTTCTGGCCGCCAAGGTGCACTACGGCGCCCATATCGGCGGCGGCGGAGCCATGTTCACGGCTGTCTGTCAGACCATAGACGCCTTCATCACCCGCCTCAAATTCTTCACCTGCGATCAGGACGCGGACACCGGCCTGCAGCTCCTGAACCGCATGGACCGCCGCGACGACCTCCTCCTCCGCATGGGCCGCTGCGAAAATCTCGAACAGCTCTTCGATCTCGTCTCCACAACCTTCGGTGTCATGCCCGAGACGGCTCTCGTGCGCATCTGGCTCACCGAGGTCCCCGGAGACGCCTGCGCGACCTGCCATAACAGGGAACTCTGCACAAACCACGCCAAATGTCTGCATCTCGTGGCCTCTGGCGGTCATTCCATTGTCTCAGGAGAAGTCTGGAACAACACGGACGGCGATTTTTCCCACGTGCCCTACGGGGTGCACAAGGTCGGCGTCATCGCGGCCACAGGCTCCCCTCTGCATGTCACCAACGTGACTCCCGACATGCCCTGGGTGGCGAGTCCGGGCTGGATCTCAAGAGAGGGCATCCACACACTCCTCTGCCAGCCCCTTATCCATATGAAGGAGGTCATCGGCGTCATCGTGCTCTTCTCGCGCGGCAACTACGGCGATTATATTATGGACGGCCTGCGCATCATCGCGGACCATCTGGCCATCAAGATAGCCCACTCCCGCGCCTTCGAGGAACTGATGCGCCTGAAACGCCAGCTCGAAATCGAAAACGAGTACCTGCACCGCACCGTTGATCACACCAATTTCATCAACGGACTCGTCGGCGAGAGCAAAGCCATTCAGGGCATCAAGGAACAGATCATGACCGTGGCCGAAACGGACGCCCTTGTCCTCATCGTTGGCGAGTCCGGCACGGGCAAGGAACTCGTCGCCAGCGAAATCCACAAACACAGCCGCTACAAGAACGGCCCGCTCGTCAAGGTCAACTGCCCGACCATCCCCCGCGAACTCTTCGAGAGCGAATTCTTCGGGCACGTCAAGGGCTCCTTCACGGGGGCAAACTCCAATCACATCGGCTTCTTCGAGGCTGCCGAGAACGGCACACTCTTCCTCGACGAGATAGGCGAAATCGAAATCACCCAGCAGAGCAAGCTCCTGCGCGCCCTCCAGGAAAAAGAATACCGCCGGGTCGGCGAGGAAAAAAACCGCAGCTTCCACACCCGTATTGTCGCCGCGACGAACCGGGACCTCAGGGCCATGGTCGCGGCCGGCACATTCAGGGAGGACCTCTTCTACCGCCTCAACGTCTTCCCCATCCGGATTCCCCCGCTGAGGGAACGTCTCGAAGACATCCCCCTCCTCGTGGAGAACTTCCTCAGGAAATACGCGGCCATGTTCAACCGCGGCCCCCTCAGGATGAAGGCCGGCCAGATGGACAAACTCATGGCCCACTCCTGGCCCGGCAATATCCGCGAGCTCCAGAACGTCATCCAGAGGGCCGTCATCCTCTCCCGCGGCAATACGGTCTCCGTGGATTTCCTCAGGATTACGCGCCCCGGAGACAAACCGGCACCGGCTCCCGCCCCCGCTCCGGCGCCCCGCATGCCGGCCGACACTCTGCCCATTCCTTCGTCCGTCGTGCACACGGAACGCATCCTCACCTCCGATGAAATGAAGGATTACATACGCGGCAATTTCGTCCGCGCCATGATCAAGTGCAACGGCAAGATATTCGGCGAGAACGGAGCGGCCGCACTCCTCGACATGAAACCCACGACGCTCCTCGCGCGTCTCAGAAAACTCGGTATCGACAAGGATCACCCTGCCTGAAAAAAAAAGCCGCATTCTCCCGCTCCCTGCCCGTCCTGTGGGAAACGGATGACGCGGACAGTTTTTATAAAAAATATCTGAATAGGTTTCTATTTGTCATATTTTCTGAACACGTCCATTTTTCCCGGCGTTGACAGAGGGGACGCGGCCCTGTAGGGGAAGGCTTCCTCATCTTATCAAGGAGAAGAGCATGTTCTTCTTTTTTGCCGGGCCCTTTATCCCCGCTCTCTACACCGGCGCCCACCTCCTCGCCGCCAGGAAAGTCCCTCTCTTCCTGCGCGTGTCCGGCGTGCTTCTGCTTCTCGCCATATCCCAGATCTACCCCATCAACATCACCCTCTTCAAAAATCTCTCCGGGCCGGACATGCCTGCCTGGCTCCTCAAGGTCCAGACGGCCCTCTTTGCGGCCCTGGTCATACTTTTCCTTTTCCTGCTCGCGCGCGACGTCCTGAGCCTGGCTGCCTTCCTCGGCCGTGTCTTCTTCCGGAAAAAATCAGCCGCTGCCCCGCCCGAATCCCCGTCCAGAAGAAATTTTCTGCGGGGAGGACTTGCCGCGGCCTTCTCCATGGGCACCCCTGCCGTGAGCCTCGCCGGAGGGGCTGTCGGCGTCTCCGCGGGAACGGCGTATCCCGGACTTCATTTCACTGACGCGTTCCTGCCCTCCCTGCCCCCTGAACTCGAGGGACTTAAAATCGTCCAGCTCACGGACATCCATATCGGCCCGCTCACGTCAGCGGATAAAATCCGGGACATGGCAGCGAAAGCCGTCTCTGTCAGGCCTGACCTCATCTGCATCACGGGTGACATCGCTGACGGTCTTGAAGGCTACCGGGCCGAAAACGGCGGCACACGGCTTGAGGCTTCACGGGAGCTCGCCGCGCTCAGGGCACCCCTCGGCGTATGAGCCTGCACGGGCAATCATGAGTACTACAGCGACTACTCCGGATGGATGAGCGTATACCGGAGCCTCGGCATCCGGTTCCTGCACAATGAGGCCGTGACGCTCACCCATAAAAACACAGCTTTTCTCCTGGCCGGCCTTGACGATCCCGTGGGCGCAGGCTTTGCCGGCACGCGGGCATCTTCCCTCTCCGGCGTCCTTTCAGATCATCAGGGAAATGAAGCTTTCAGGCTGGTCATGGACCACCGCCCCGGCCGCGCCCACGAAAACGCTGCCGCCGGTGCGGCTCTGCAGCTCTCCGGTCACACCCACGGCGGGCAGTGCTTCGGCATGGATTCCTTCGTGGCCCGCGCGAACAAAGGCTTCGTCCGCGGCTGGTACACGGTTGACGGTATGAAGCTCTACGTCTCCCCCGGGGCGGGACTCTGGTCCGGCTTCCCCGTGCGCCTCGGGGTGCCGGCCGAAATTGCCGCCATCACACTGCGGCGGGGATAAACTCCGGCGGAACCGCTGCCAGCCCGGGGAAAATGGCTGAATGACCAGTATGCGCCGGATCCGGAGCATAATAACCTGGAAAGCCGCGCCATTTACGGAGGATGCCTGTACCCCGTGAACAGCGCGGCTTTCTCTGGAGAGGAGGGTAACCGTTAATTTTTGAAAACACCGTGCTTCTTCCCTGCGCGCCATGGTCATCCAGGCACGCCGCGCCGCCCCAAAGAGGGCTATTGCTCTGAAGCGGCGCGGCGATCCTCCCGGGAAAGGAGGAAGGCACATAGGAGGGAGTCACATGAGAAATATCGCTGCCCCCTGCGGGCAGACCAGGAAATTTCTGAAGGTTCCGCCCCCGGCATAATCCCGGAAAGCCGGGAGCGGAGTCCTTCTGAGGAGTAGGGCACTATGGTTGTCTGTAAAATTCATGCGCTGCCGTCCGCTTTTCTTCTCCGGCACCCGCCCGTGACCGCTCTGGTAATGGGGAAGCGCTCCCGGTATCCGGCATCCTGAGACAGGCTTTCTTTCCCGTCTCCGGGAAATACCGCCCTGGCTGCGTGACGTTATGAGCTCTGAACCGCTCTTTGCGCTCTGCCCGGCAGTCCTGCCGGGAAATAAGCCTTCTTCCGCCTCCGTCGGAACTATCCCCGCCGTCTTCAAAACGGGGATGGCTTTTGTTGAGGTGTTCTCTTTAAAACAACAACTACAGAATATTCACTTCGCCGAAAGAGTCAATACTTTTGGAATAAAAAGCTGTATTTTTTTTTCATAACACTAAAAAAATACTCTCCTATCCTCTCTCCCCATCCGGAATCTCCGCTCAGAGGCTCCTCCAATGCCGGTATCCTGCTGCCTGACGCAGTTTCTGCCCGTCAGACAGGGCGCCCTGCCCCGCTGCCACGGTTCGTATGCACCCGCAGGCACGACGGTCCTCTCTGTCTGCCGGAGCGTCATCCCTCAAAACAAAGTGGCGGCGGCATCCTGAGGAATGCCGCCGCCACGTCTGTCAGCTGAAAAAAAGTCTATCTGAGTTTTTCATGCTCCCTGTCCTTCACGTACTGGGTGTACATCTTCCTGACTGAGGACTTGAAATCATCGATATCGAACTCGCCGCCCTGCTCAAGCACGTTCTTGGCCACATGTCCGACAGCCCAGGTACAGGCGGCGGCCACGCTGCCCGCGAAGACGGAGCCGAGGCCGGGAACAAGCTTGCTCAGGGAACTGAAGGCCAGGGGGCCGACAACAGCGGAAGCCGCGGCGAGAGTCAGGGAGCGCGCGGCAGAACTGTCGAGCTGACGGCCGTACAGGCGGAACAGGGCGATAAGCAGCGTTACCTGGGTCCCGATGATGAACGGCATATCGGCCACGGGCAGGGGCACGACGCCTATACCCGCGGCTGCGGCCGTGGCACCGAGGATATAGTTATCGGCCATGCTTCCGCGATCTTTCGTCACCGACGTGCAGAACTGCCATTCGAGTCTGGCCGAAGGCGGCAGGGCCTTCATGATGGCGTCGGAGAGCGCGGAGAGATTCCAGGCTGCCTGATCGCCTTTGGGCGCGGCGCAGGGGATGACATCTTTTGGGCTGTAGGGCGTGAATTCCTCACGGAGCCTGGCGAGCCAGTTTCTGGCCGTTTCCTCAGCGTGGCTCTGCCCGTCATCGATATCAAAACCATCAGCCCTGTAATCCTCCCCGGCATTCTCGATGCCGCCGGCCGCAATCAGCAGGGGCACATCGGGACAGATGGCCCGCATGGTCCGCAGAAGCCCCAGCATGCCCGGATCTGGCAGACGAGGACAGGACACGAACCACACGAGGACATGGGCGCCCCTCAGAGCTTTGGAAAGGGGTTTGTCATAAGCGCCGCGCATCAGGGCGTCCGCTTCCTCTCCTTTCGGCGCATCAAAGAGACAGATACGCGCATAATGATCCTTACGGAGCCCCTTCTGCAGGGATTCGGCGCCGTCCCCGTCCGGAAGGACCGTATTCCATTCCGGTTTCTCCGCAATAGTTCCATCGAGAGCCATCGTGGAAAAGCGGGCCTTCACGAAGGCCGAAGCCATTTCCCTGCGCCCGGATCCGGGTTCACCGATCCAGACCAGCGTGGGGATGGAGACAGATTCGAGGTATTCTTCAGTTTCGTCAGACATGGAAATCCTCCGTCCGGAACCCGGGCGCCCCCTCATCCTGTTTTTCCGGACTGACTGTTTCATACCTGTCCACCTGAATGCAGACGGACACGGGGGACCGGCCTCAGTCTGGAACCGGAAATAAAATAAAACGTATACCGATGAAGTCCAGTTCTCTGTCAAGAAAAAATTTCTAACCGGCGTAATCGCCGACCCTGGCCACCGTGCCGTCCGAGAGGGTCATGGTCAGGTTGGCTTTCATGAGCTTCTCCGCCTCGGCGTCACCAAGGCGGGCGGCACGGGCAAGCCAGTGGGCACCTATGGAAAAACACTCCTGGGGAGAAAGATCATTGCCTTCCTCGCTGGTCCTTGCCTCACGCAGAAAAAGCTTGGCCAGGTCGTGCATGGCCGGCACATAGCCGCGGCGGGCAGACAGCTGCAGAAGACCGAGCGGCGTCATGGCCCTGGAATCCGTTCTGCCGGCAGAGAGAAGAAGCCCGAGATCATAGGCAGCCTGGCCGCTCCCGTTTCTCACGCCGCGGCGCAGAAAATCAGCGCCTTCCTCCAGCCGCCCTTCTCCGAGCACGCCGCTCGTCAGGATGCGGCCCAGATCCGCGTAGGTATCCGGATCTGCCAGACGCACGGCCTTTTCCAGAAACTTCTTTCCCGTTACATCGTCCGTTTCACCGTAGCGCCCGTCCACAAGAGCCATGCCGTATTCCACGCAGGCAGCGCCGCAGTCCGTCTCCGCGGCAGCCTCGAGGGCATCCATGGCCTTCTGGGGATCCTTTTCCACTCCCACCCCGTTGCGGAAGAGACGCGATGCGTAAAGAAGAGCGCGGCCGTGTCCGGAGCGCGCGGCGCGCAGAATTTCTGGCACGCCGCAGTCATAATCTCCCTCAAGGATGTCTTTCCAGGCGTGCTCGACGCCGCGCTCGAGATAGCGGTAATTGGCAGCCAGAAAGCGTTTCTCGCATTCTTCCATGAATCGTGCCGCCTCGGGGGAAATATTCGCGGCCCATGCGGGATCCACACCGGATTCCTTCATCAGGTCGCCATACACATCCTCAAAGGAGGCGAATTTGCCGTTTTTGAGACGCAGGAGTTCTTCCGCATACACCCTGTAGAGCTTTTCCCTGTTCACGGGACGCATCCCAAGAATGGCCATACCACGGGAGGAAAAAGGCGTTCCTTCAATCCATCTGGCAAAAGAGGCTTCAAGCCTGCTGTTCAGTTCGTCTTTGTCGGACATGATACCCTCCCGGAACCTTCAGTAAACGCGGCCTCGCGCCGCCATGAAAAATGGATGCGTTCCTTCTGACGGAAAGAAGGCAGACACAGCCCCTTCCGGAGCGCTGCGTCCTGTTCAGATTCGCGGCGCGTAGGTGCCGGTGATATTCTTCTCGGACCGGTTCAGGGGCACAATGCATTCGCCGCGGCTTTCCATGAGCGCCTCGATCTTGGACTTGGCCTTGCGCAGTTCCCGTCCCACCACCTCTTCCTTCTCTTCAGACATGCGGAAAAGAGGGACAGAAACGCTGATGGAAGCCGCGACGCTGCCCCTGAAACGCAGGGGAAGCGCGTAGGATGTGGCTTCGCGGGACGATTCCCTGAGTCCCCTTGCTAGATGCCCCTCGCGTATAGCCTGAAGCTGGGAAGCGAGTTCCGAGAAACTCGTGAGGCTGTGCGCTGTCACAGTCGGAAGCGTGTCCCCGTAGAGTCTGTGCAGATCCTCTTCGGAAAAGTCGGCCAGAAGCGCCTTGCCCGTGGCCGTGCAGCAGGCAGGCAGGCGCATGCCCACCTGGGAGACGATGCGTATGGGATCCTGGGACTCGACTTTGGCGATGTAAAATACATCCTGTCCATCGAGAATGCCCAGCTCGCAGATCTCGCCGCATACATCCACCACCCTGTGCATTTCACTCAGAACACTGCGCAGCACTGTCCTGGGCGCCATGAAAGCTGACGAGAGGGCGTAGACGCCAAACCCCAAGGAATAGAGATGGGCCGGCTCGCTGCATTCCAGAAAATTCTCCTGCACCAGCGTGCGCAGGATGACGGAGCAGGTGCTTACCGGGGAGTTTACGCCTCTCGAAATTTCGCTCAGCGTGCAGGCCCGCCCTTCCCTGGCCAGAAAATTCAGAATGTCCGTGACACGTTTGGTCGGGGCATGGACTGCCATGCGCTTCTCCTTCATCTCCATCCGCGGACATGCTCCCGGGCCCCGGGCAGGGGAGGCGTCCTCCGGGGCGGCGGGGGGAGCCGCCGGACGGGCTTTGCCACGGCATTCGTTTCGTAATTATGTAGAACAAATGCGGCCAATAGCAAAGGAAAAGACAGGAAAAACCGCAGTCGGCACGAAAAAGACGGGCGAAGAGGAGATCCCGTACGCCCGTCCCCCGATTCTTCTGAAGAAAGAAGCTTTCTAATACGCTTTTTCCATTTCCGTGATGCGGCGGAAGAGTTCCCTGTTCACGGGCACGTCCAGGCCGAGCTTCTCAGCCTTGTTCAGCACTGTGCCGGCGAAAAGAGCCACTTCTGAACGCCTGTGCGCAAGACCGTCCTGGCGCATGGAGGGCATGCCCTCGGGGTCAAGCCCGTCGATGAGACGCACGTATCCCTTGAGATCATCGTCGGAAACAGGCACCCTCTCTTTTCTGGCCACCATCATGGCTTCGCGCATGGCAGCGATCATGGTGTCGCGGGCCTCGCCGGGTTTCTGCACCGTCCCGTATGTGCCCCCGTAGACCATGACGGTCTGGTTCACGCCCACGTTGAGCATCCATTTGCTATAGAGCCTGTGGCGGATGTCCGTGTCATGCACATAGGCCAGGCTGGCTTCCTGGAAGAAAAGCATGAGACGCTCGAGCACAGGGCGCTTCTCAAACTCGTCTGCGGGAATGCCCACCACGATCTTGCCTCCGTGGCTGCACCTCACGCTATGGCCCGTGCGCGTGGCGTCCGTCCCCTCTACCTCGCAGTAGAGGACATTGTTCCCTCCGAAGGCCTTTGAGATAAGTTCCTCACTGGTCAGGCCGTTGAGCACGGAAATGATGACCGTGTCAGGACCTATCTGGTTCCTGGCGTCCTCGATAGCCCTGTCGAGGGCCGTGCCCTTGACGGCGAAAATGAAAAGTTCGGCCGGCTCCTCGGGCTTTTCGTCCGGCGCCATGAAATGAAAGTCCTGGCGCTTGTCGTTGAAGAAAATGCCTTCCTTTTCATAGGCCTTCTGGCGTTCCCTGTCGGCCACGAAGGTCAGTTTGATGTCCTTGAGGGATTTGGAAAGGAAATAGCCGTACATGATGCCCAGGGCACCCATGCCGATGATGGACACCCTCCGTATCTGCTTAATCATGGAGATGGTACCGTCCCTTGTTCCCGGATGGAGTTACTTGTCTCTGAGGCTTCTGACAATGGAGGTGACTTTCTCCACATCGCCGATAATGGTCACACTGTGGCATTTGTCACCCTTGAAAGACAGGAGAGTTTCCACGCCGTCTTTCGCTTTCAGGATATAATGATTGGCATCCTGCCTCTGAACCTCGGCATCGCCCATGGCCTTTGCCGTGCCCCTGGCCACCTGATCGGCAGGCATCTTCACGCGGAAGATGGCCACCATGACGCTGGACTGATTGTCTTTTGAGACGACCTGCACGCCGTTCTCTATCACGCGCGCGTTCCAGCCGTCCGGCACGTCGATAATGAAGCGGCCGAAGTCGGGCCCGAATTCTTTTTCCTCTGCGGAGGCACTGCCGGCCATGAGAATTCCGCAGCCAAGAAGAAAAGCAGCAGCCAGTTTTTTCATATTCTGCCCCTCGAAGGTGAACGTTGGATTGTTCTGGGAAGGCATGCGCTAACTTTCAGAATAAGTCCAGAAACAAAAAAGTCACCCCCTTTCCGGCAGGAGATATTACCAGTGCACAGGCACTCTCGTCTTCTGGCCGGCCTTGTTGGTGAAAAGAAGGTAGTGGTTCTCGCGCCCAAACTCGTAGAGGCGTCGCGTAATTTCCACATCCATCTGGCAGTACCGCCGGATTTCTTCCACGCGGCCTTCCTTCCACCATTCAAGGGCCTTCATCCCGTCCGCGCTCTTCGGCGCGTCCAGGGTGGCTCTGCCGAGATTGTCGAGAGAGACCCCGTAGCCCAGGAAGCGGCGTATCTCCTGGAGCATGTCAAGCCCTTTCAGTCCGCTCAGTCTGTAGGGAGCGAAAGGCTGAAGGACAGCGTAGTCGAAGCGGAAGCTGTTAAATCCGACGACAAGCCCTGCTTTGCTGAAAATGCGGAAGAGTTCTCCGAGTTCATCCTGCCCGAAACTCCTGTATCCGGAGCCGTCCCAGCAGACGCACACGCTGACCCCCATCTCGCCAGCCCTGTTCCAGCCGCCCACGTCCTTCGCAGAACGGCGGGTCTCCACATCGAAGACAATCACGGGGCCCGGCCCCGGCTCGTATTCGCTTCCTGACAGTGAGGCTCTGTCCCCTTCCACCCTGGCGCCGTCCGGCCCGGATTCTATCCTCGCACGCTCCATGTCCATGCGCCGTATGAGCCCGCGCGAGATTTCGGGCAGGCTGTTCCGGGACGTGTCGCCCGTGCCGATGATCTCGTTCACAAGATAAAGGGCCCCCTGCTTGTCGAGCGGCCTGTTGCCCGACCCGCATTTCGGAGACTGCACGCACGAGGGGCAGCCGTTCAGGCAGGGACAGGTCATCAGGGTCTGCCGCACGCCGAGAATGAGGTCACCGAGCCGCGGGAACGCTCCGGCCGTAAGCCCCGCGCCGCCCGGCAGGCCGTCATAGACAAAAACGGCCGCGCTGCCGACCTGCGGATGCATGGGAATGGAAATACCGCCGAGGTCGTTTCTGTCCGCCATAATGAGGAGCGGCATAAGGCCTATGGACACATGCTCCAGGGCGTGGATGGAACCCATGAAATGGTAAAAATTGTCCTCCACCCTGTGGCGGATTTCATCGGGAATAACGAACCAGAGTCCTTCTGTTTCAAAGACCTGGGCCGGCATTTCGAGGGGCATGATGTCCATGAGCTGCATGGAGCCGTTCAGGCGGCGCTCATAGCCGGTAATCTGATCAGTGACCCTGAGCCTGCCGAAGCGCACCGGCATGTTGAAGACACGGCCTTCCGTGTAGACGCTGAGAATTTCCGTGGACTTGCTCGAGCGCACGTTGGTGTGCCACTTTACTTCCCTGGGCACGGCGTAAGCTATCCGCTCTCCCATATCGAGCTTTGAGATGACGTAGGAATGGCCGTGATGCAGGTAGACGGCGCCTTCATGCGTTTCCCTGAAGGCTCTGTGCGCGTCGATCTCCCCGATGACGTTCTTTTCCGTATCGACGATCTGAAAAGTCGCGCCGCTGCCGCGCAGACTCACGTCCCGCTGGGGACGCCTGCGCGCAGCGAGCCATTCCCTGCCGTTAGCGCTCTCGAGGAGCTTCCCCTCCTCCTGGAGCGCCCTGACCTCATTCTGAACGGCGGGACGGCTCATCCACTCCTCGTCTTTCCTCAGGGGGATCTCACTCGCCGCGCACTCCACATGCCGGCCGAGGATCACGGAGTTGTCGGGATTGAGGACCGCGTTTTCCGGCGGACGCCTGAAAAATTCTTCGGGGTTGCGGATGAAGAACTGATCAAGGGCGTCTTCCCCCCCGACCAGAATGACGGCCGACTCCTGCCCCTTGCGGCCCACCCGGCCCCCGCGCTGCAGGGTCTGCATGATGCTGCCGGGATACCCCACGAGGAGGCACAGGTCGAGGGAACCTATATCAATGCCGAGTTCGAGGGCGCTCGTGGAAACCACGGCCAGAAGCTGGCCTGAAGCCATGCGCGCCTCGATTTCCCGTCGCTCTTCCGGGAGAAAGCCCGCCCTGTAGGCGCTGATGCGGTTCCTGTATTCTCCCGCCTTCTGTGAGGCCCAGAGGCTGATGAGCTCGGTCATGCGGCGGGAGCGGCAGTAGACGATGGTCCTGAGACCACGACGGAGCGCGCCCTTCAGAAGCTGTATGACCAGGGACGAGGGACTCTCCAGAGGATCCATCATGATCATGTGCCTGCGCCCCCGCGGCGCGCCGGACTCGGAAACAACCGCGGGCGGTCTGGAAGAACCCAGGAGAAGCTGGCCGAGCTGCCCCGGATTGCCCACAGTGGCTGTGCAGAGAATGTGCACGGGATTCGCGTTGTAACGCCGGCAGACACGGGCAAGGCGCTGCAGAACGCCTGCCATATGGGCGCCGAATATCCCCCTGTAAATGTGGGCCTCATCAAGGACGATAAAGGAGAGAGACGCCAGGAAGGTCGTCCAGTTTTCGTGATACGGCAGAATCCCGAGATGCAGCATCTCGGGATTGGTGATCAGGACATTGGGAGGATTTTGCGGATTTTGGCGCGCTGATAGTCCGGAGTGTCGCCATCATAAAGGGCAACTGTGGGACGGGCCTCGCCCGGCCAGTGAATGGTCAGCCCTTCAAGGGACCTCTTCTGATCCTGGGCCAGGGCCTTCAGCGGGAAAAGATAGAGCGCTGTCGCCTCGGGATCGCTCAGATGGCGCTCAAGAAAGGGAAGGTTGTAAATCAGCGTCTTGCCGCTGGCCGTGGGCGTAGTCACGACAACGTCGCGTCCGGCGCGGATGATGTCCATGGCCAGGGCCTGATGGGAATAAAGCGCTTTCACGCCGGCGGCATAAAGCACGTCCTGCATGGCACGGGACCAGGGACGGCGCGTCTCCCCGTATTTCGGAGGTTCGGCTTCCATGACCCTGTGGCAGGTCACCTGATCCTTCAGACTGGGCGCCGCGAGCAGCGCTTCGATGTAATCTTTCACTGTGGCCATGCCGGGACTATACAAACCCGGCATGGCCACCGCAAGAAATTAGGCGGGAAGCGAGCAGGACTGCGTGATAGCCACCTTCCAGCCGGACGGAAGCGGCAGCTGGCCGTCAAGAGCGTCATGATGCTGCCACTTAACACAGTTGGCGAGCCCCTTCGAGGCGCAGTAGAGCCCCACGCCCTGATAGGCGGACCCGCAGTGCATGGAACCGAAAGGATCGTCGCCCGGCACGCAGTAGAGAAGAATGCAGCCCGAGCGGTCAAAGCGGGAGCGCTGATCCCCCGCGATCACGCGCTTCACCGCGTTCTTTTCGGGCAGATACTGCCAGACGCCGTCTCCGCGCACGGCAAAGACGATGAGCTTCTGGTAGTTCATGGCCGTGGGAATCACGTGCTTCCCGTTTTCCCTGTTGACGCCCCAGGCGGACCACAGGAGGCCTGAAAGGAGCTCAAGGGAAAGCTCGGCATCCGTGAATGTTCTGTTCGTGCGGCGCAGGGCAAGGCATTCCATGAGCGGTTTCCCGCCCTTCATATCCGGTTTCGGGAGTTCGACGACACGGCCGTCCCCATTTCCCTTTGCGGGTTCAGCGGCCTGAGCGGTACTGGCGCCGGCGATGACAAGAGCGGCGGCGGAAGAAAGGAATGTTCTTCTGTCCATATATTACCTCATTATCTCACAGAAACCGGCGGATCGGACAGACCACAGGGCAGGCCCGGTCCGCCGCAGCGTGAAAAAGAAAGAAACTACTTTTCGATGCCCCGCAGCGTATACCCGGCGTCCTTCACGGCTTTTTCGAGATCCCTGCGGAAAACGGGCGCGGAGAGCTTCAGGGCCACCCTGCCGGTCGTATGATCAGGAGAGGCTTCGTCGAGACCGTCCACTTTTTCGAGGGCTTCCTTCACATGTCTCTCGCAGCTGCCACACATCATGCCGTCGACAAGCAGCACGGACTGCCCCGGCGAAGGCGCGGAAGATGAATCCGAGAGGCCTTTGTACGTGTAGCCAGCTGCCTGCACGGCCCGGGCGAGGGAGTATTCCTTCACGAGAGAGGAAAACGTCAGGCTCACTCTGCCGGTCCTGTGATCAGCCTTTGCCTCCTTCACGCCGTGCACCTTCTCGAGGGCTTCCTTCACGTGTTTCTCGCAGTTGCCGCACATCATTCCCCCGACGAGAATCTCTGCGTGTCCCTGCAGGGAAGCGGCAGGATCCTCCGCGACGCCTTTGAACGTGTAACCGGCGCCTTCCACGGCAGCCTTCAGGGCGGATTCGGCCACGGGAGCAGAGAGCTTCAGGACGACCTGTCCCTTTTTGTGGTCTGCCGTGGCTTCCCTGACACCATCGATTTTTTCGAGGGCCTCTTTCACATGAGCCTCGCAGTGACCGCACATCATGCCACTGACAAGGATAGTCTCCTCGCCGGAAGCGGATTCAGGGGCGGGAGCGGCAATCCCTTTGAAGGTATAACCGGCGCCTTCCACAGCGGCCTTCAGGGCAGACTCGTCCACCGGGCCGTTTACGAGGATTTCAGCCGTGCCCTTTTCATGATCGCAGAGCGCTTCTGCGACGCCGTCCACCTTTTCAAGAGCCTCCTTTACGTGAGCCTCGCAGTGGCCGCACATCATGCCCTCAACAAGCAGTGTCTCCTTTTCCGGAGAAAGGCCGCAGGACGCGCCATGGCTTTCAGGAAGCGCCTGAGAGCCTTCGCTGTACGGACGGATTTCCTTCCTCGCCTTCCTCTTCTGATGTGAGGAATCAAAGAGACGGAAGAAGTTGAGGCGCAGGGCGTTTGTCACAACGCAGAAGCTCGAGAGGCTCATGGCCGCCGCGCCGAACACGGGGCTCAGCTTGATGCCGAAGAAGGGGTAATAGACGCCCGCCGCGAGCGGGATGCCGAGGATATTGTAAATGAAGGCCCAGAAAAGGTTCTGATAGATGTTAACGAGCGTAGCGCGGCTCAGCCGTATGGCTGCGGGAACATCGGAGAGCCGGCTCTTCATGAGAACAACGTCAGCAGCGTCAATGGCCACGTCCGTACCCGCGCCGATGGCGATGCCGGTATCGGCGCGGGTCAGGGCCGGGGCGTCGTTGATGCCGTCGCCCACCATGGCCACTCTGCCCTGCTTCATGAAGTAGCGGACAACAGCCTCCTTGCCATCGGGACGCACGCCGGCGATGACCTCGTCAACGCCGGCTTTTCCGCCTATGGCTCTGGCCGTGCGCTCATTGTCGCCTGTGAGCATGACCGTATAAAGGCCCATTTCCTTCAGGGATGAAATCGCGGACGCGCTGTCCTCCTTGATGACATCAGCCACGGCGATGACACCGAGGAACCTGCCGCCCCGCTCAAAGAAGAGCGGTGTCTCGCCGCGCGAGGCGCATTCCCCGGAAGCCTTAATGGAAGCATCGGGAATTTCAGTCTTTTCGGCCACGAATTCCCTGTTGCCGCCGCGAACTTCTTCAGCACCAAGCTTTGCGGTAAGCCCCTTGCCGGGCACAGCTGCGAAACCGCTCACCTCCAGCGCAGTCAGGCCGTCATGCTTCGCCCTGGCCACTATGCCGCGGGCCAGGGGATGCTCGCTCAGGCTTTCCACTGCGAATGCGGACTCAAGGAGTTCCTTTTCACTGATGCCGTCAGCGGGCAGAATGCCTGTCACCTCGGGCTCGCCCTTGGTGATGGTGCCGGTCTTGTCCATGATGACAATTTCAGTGCGGCCGGTAAGCTCAAGAGATTCAGAGGTCTTGAAGAGGATACCGTGCTTCGCGCCAAGGCCATTGCCGACCATGATGGCCACGGGCGTAGCGAGACCGAGGGCGCAGGGGCAGCTGATGACAAGCACCGCGATGCCGCGGGCCAGGGCGAAGGCCATTTCCTGGCCCGCTATGAGCCAGCAGATAGTGGTCAGAATGGCCAGACCGATGACGGTGGGCACAAAGACGCCGGACACGCGGTCCGCGATGCGGGCGATGGGGGCCTTGGTGGCCGCGGCATCGCTGACCATGCGGATGATCTGGGAAAGCGTGGTGTCCTGGCCGACGCGCGTGGCGCGGCAGCGCAGATAGCCGGTCTGGTTCACCGTGGCAGCGGAAACGATATCACCGGCCTTCTTGTCCACGGGCACGCTCTCTCCTGTGAGAGCGGCCTCGTTGATGGCGGACACGCCTTCCACAATGACGCCGTCCACGGGGATGTTCTCACCGGGGCGCACGGCAAAAATGTCGCCGGTCCTGACTTCGGCTATGCCTACTTCCACTTCCTTTCCGTCGCGGATAAGTGTGGCCTTCTGCGGCGCCATGGCCATGAGGCCTTTCAGCGCGTCGGTGGTCCTGCCCTTGCTTTTGGCCTCGAGAAGCTTGCCCACAGTGATGAGAGCCAGAATCATGGCCGCGGATTCGAAGTAGAAATCGCCAGCGTACTGCTTCACGAGATCAAGGCGGCCGTCAGCCTGGGCACGGGTTATGGCGAGAAGCACCACTGTGCTCCACACGAAAGAGGCGCCGGAGCCGAGGGCCACCAGGGCATCCATATTGGGCGCTCCATTGAGTGTGCTTTTGAAGCCGTTTACGAAAAATTTCTTGTTGATGACCATGACCGCGAGGGCCAGAAGCATCTGCACAATCCCATACGCCGTGTAGTTTCCGTCAAAAAACGCGGGAAGGGGCCAGTTGAGGAAGGCGTGCCCGCTGGTCATATACATGAGCGGGGCAAGAAGAATGAGCGACCAGATGAGACGGCGCCTGAGAACAGGTGACTCGCGGTCTTTCAGAGCGTCTGCGTCCATGGCAGCGGCGCTCTGCGTATTTCCTGCCTGCCCGTTTTCCGGCTTCGCGCCATAGCCCGCGTCAACAACCGCTTTGACGATATCAGCGGGCGATGCCGTGCCTTCCACGCCCATGGTGTTGGTGAGCAGGCTCACCGAACACGACGTGACACCCGGCACGGCGGAAACGGCCTTCTCCACACGGGCGCTGCAGGCCGCGCAGCTCATGCCCGTGACAATGTATTTATCCATCCTGTCTGTCCTTTCCGCAATTTAAGGTTGAAGAAAATCTGTACTTGTAAAAGATAAACTAACTTCTAAAGCTGTCAACTGCAGATTGAAAACCATTTTCAATAAAACGGCAAGTCCCCATCCGGACAGCAGAAAAAAAAGAGCGCCATCCTGGGAAAGGGACAGCGCTCGTAAAATCAGGGAAAGGGGAGAGCCTGATATCAGGCGTAAAGGGCGGTGGAGAGATAGCGCTCGCCGGTATCGCAGATGAAAGTGACGATGTTCTTTCCCTTCATCTCCGGCCTGGCCGCGATTCTGAGGGCCGCGGCGACGTTGCAGCCCGAGGAGATGCCGCAGAGGACGCCCTGCTCCGAGATGAGCTTCTTCGCCATGCTGATGGCGTCATCGTTATCCATGGTCATGACCTCATCGAGGAGATTCACGTCCAGGGTATCCGGAATGAATCCCGCGCCAATGCCCTGAATCGCGTGCGGGCCGGCCTTGCCGCCGGAGATGACGGGGCTCGCGGACGGTTCCACGGCAACGACGCGGAAGCCTTTGATGCGTTCCTTGAGGAAGCGGCCCGTGCCGCTCAGGGAGGAGCCTGAGCCCACGCCGGCCACGAGCACATCGGCCTGGCCGTCGAGCTGTCTGTAAATCTCGGGACCCGTGCTGATGTAGTGAGCCTCGCGGGCTCTCAGATTGGTGAACTGGCCGAGAACCATGCCGCCTCTCTCTTTGGCGAGTTCGTAGGCCGTATCAAGGGATCCCTTCATGCCCTTCGCGCCGGGCGTGAGCACAACCTCGGCGCCAAATCCGGCTATGAGTTTGCGGCGCTCGACGCTCATGGTTTCCGGCATGGTCAGAACGGCCTTGAGTCCCATGGCCCTGGCGGCCAGGGCGATGCCGATGCCCATGTTGCCGCTGGTGGCCTCAAGAACGGTGCTCCCGGGCTTCAGGGTGCCGTCGCAGAGAGCGCAGCGGATGAGGTGCAGGGCCACACGGTCCTTGATGGAGCCGCCGGGATTGCGGCTTTCGAGCTTCACGAAAACGTTGCCGGGCAGATCGGCGTCCAGGGCCGCGAGATGCAGCAGAGGGGTATTGCCGACGCCTTCGAGAACAGAATTCAGCATGGGAGGTTTCTCCTTCTCCGCCCTGCCGGGCGGCCCCGCATGAGGGCCGTCCGCAGTGGATGTGTTATTTCCTTTCCAATAGCCCCAAAGCAGGGGACCCGCTAGTCCCCGCAGGCGCGGAAAGCCTGATCAAGGTCAGCGATGATGTCCTCAGCGTTCTCGATGCCGATGGAAAAGCGCACGGAACCGGGTCTGATGCCGGCCTTGAGCTGCTCTCCGGCGGGCATCTGGGAGTGCGTGGTCGAGGCAGGATGGATGACGAGGCTCTTGGTATCGGCCACGTTGGCGAGCAGGGAGAAAAGCTTCAGGCTGTCCACAAATTTCACGGCTGTCTCAGCGCCGCCCTTCAGGTCGACGAGGAAGATGGATCCCGCGCCCTTCGGGAAATAGCGCTCATAGAGGGCGTGGTCCGGGGAATCCGGCAGCGACGGATGATGGATTTTCTCCACGAGCGGGCAGGTCTTCAGATAATCGATGACCTTCAGGGCGTTCTCCACATGCCGCTCCACGCGCAGGGACAGGGTCTCGAGTCCCTGCAGGATGAGGAAACAGTTGAAGGGCGAGAGGCAGGGGCCCTCATCGCGCAGGAGCTGGGCCCGGATATAGGTGATGAGCGCAGCCTTTCCCGCGATACCAGTGTAGCTTAAGCCGTGATAGGACGGATCCGGTTCGGTGAGCCACGGGTAGCGGCCGGAAGCGGCGTAGTCGAAGCGCCCGCCATCCACAATGATGCCAGCGAGGGAGGTGCCGTGGCCGCCCAGGAATTTGGTGGCCGAGTAGACCACGAGATCGGCGCCGTGCTCGATGGGCCTCAGGAGGTACGGGGTCGCAAAGGTATTGTCCACAACCAGCATGATGCCGTGTCTGTGGGCGATTTCCGCGGCAGCGTCGATGTCCGTGAGATCCGAGCAGGGATTGCCCATGGTTTCGACGTAGACAGCCCGCGTCTTCTCCGTAATGGCGCGCTCGATGTTCGCGATGTCGGAGGTATCCACAAACGTCGTGGACACGCCCTGCCGCGGCATGGTCTGGCTCAGAAGGTTGAAGCTGCCGCCGTAGATGCTCCTCTGGGCCACGATGTGATCGCCGGAGCGCACGAGGCTCTGCAGGGCGAGCAGCACGGCGGAAGAGCCGCTCGACACGGCCAGGGCGCCGACGCCGCCGTCAAGGGCAGCCATGCGCTTCTCGAGCACTTCCTCCGTGGGGTTGGTGAGGCGGGAATAAATATTGCCGGGCTCTTTCAGGGCGAACCTGTCGGCAGCCTGCCGGCAGTCGCGGAAGACGTAGGACGTTGTCTGATATATGGGCACGGCGCGGGCGCCGGTCGCCGGATCGGCCTCTTCCTGTCCGGCGTGGACCTGAAGCGTTTCGAAATGCGGCATGACTCTCTCCTTATTTATAAGCAAAATACTATGTTTTTGTTGGGGTCATCCTAGGGAAGAGGCCTCCGGACGTCAACGCCTGCCGCTGGAAAATGTGTTATATGTCACACGCTGAAAAAACAGGGGTTTCTGCCGATCCTTGCGGGGCATGGCATTGGAATGATACGGATTCTCCAGCCGTCAGCGGACGTTAAGGGAGGAGCGGCATGGTATTTCTCAACGCCCTGCAGAGCATGATGAGCATCGTTCTCGTCTGCCTCGTGGGTTATGTTCTGGCCTGGAAGGGCTGGATAACAAGGGAAACGGAGATCTTCATTCCCCGTTTCGTCACACAGGTGGTGATTCCACCGTACATGTTTGGAAACGTGGTGACCCATTTCCAGCGCGAACAGTTCATGCACCTCATCGTGGGCTCCGTTGTTCCTCTCCTGAGCATCCTCGTGAGTTTTCTTCTCTTCATGGCCATAGCCTGGATCTTCCGTGTGGGTAAGAAACACCGCGGGCTTTTCGCCACGGCAGCCGCCACTTCCAACACGCTCTTCATCGGCATTCCCGTAAACACGGCGCTCTTCGGCGACGTGGCCATGACGCAGGTGCTGCTCTATTTCTTCGGCAACACGGTCTTCTTCTGGACCATAGGCAACTACTGCCTGGCAAGTGAAGGCGAGCACAAGAGCCAGCGCCTCGCAGTCAGGGACATTTTAAAACGCATCTTCTCGCCTCCGCTCTGCGGCATGCTCGCAGGCATAGCCTGGGTGCTGATAGGCCTTCCCCTGCCCCTTGTTCTCAAGAATTCCTGCATCATGCTGGGCAGCATCGCCTCCCCCCTTGCCCTTGTCTTCATCGGTGTCATCCTGCGCCGCATCGACTGGAAAGGCGTGAAGATGGGCAGGGATATCACGCTCTGCCTTATCTGCCGCCTGGCCATTTCTCCGGCCATCCTCATCGGCATGCTGCACTTCATTCCCCTGCCGGACCTCACCGGGCACGTCTTCATCATGCAGTCGAGCCTCCCCTGCATGACCAATATTGCCCTGGTGGCCGCCTTCTACGGCGCGGACAGGCAGTTCAGCAGCGTTTTCGTGGCCCTTTCCACCATTCTTGCCATGATTACCGTGCCCTGCTGGATGACGGTCATCACGCTCTATATGTGACGCTTCTGAAATACGGGGGTTCACCATGCCCAACGACGTCTATCACGGTTTTCACGAATTCTACGTTCACTGCTGTCAGACGGGACAGTCCCCGGCGGCTCTCCTTTCAGGCAGGCAGGAATCCGCGCGCCTGCCCGTTGATACAGCCCATGACGGGGACGGAGAGGAGGCAGTCTTCAGGCTGCGGCTGCCTCTCATCGCAGCCGATATCGCCTCCTTCTCGCGACGGGACACGAGAACTTTTCCCATGATGGAACACCTTTTTTCCGAAGGCCTCGCCCGGGATCTCTCAGAGGACACGCTCCTCTGGATCGACAGCATGGGATACAGTCTGGACTGGCTCTTCTTCGGACAGGGGGCCATGCTGAAAAATGGTTACAGGCCGGTTCCCTTATTCAGGGAGGGCGGCGCCGCTCCTCTGGACGGCCGGGAAATCCGCCTCATGCGCTCCATGGCGCCAAGCTGGACTGGCTCGGACTGGGCCTGGCTTCACGGGGGGCGCTACCTGCGCCGCCAGAACATGCCGCCTTCCCTGGCCATTGTCTCCCGCGCCGTTGTGAGCTGGAACATCCTTCCTCTCTCGCCCGCCCTTCCCGATGCGGCAGAGGTCTGCGCCCACGTCCAGGATGTGGCGAAAACCCTTAATCCCCAGTCCTGGGGCCGCACCTGGCGCAGTTACGTGGTGAGGAGGCTGCAGGCGAGCCAGGCCAGGGCCGGCATGCTCGTCGGTCTTACGCCCTCGGCCACGGCATCCTATATGGCCGGCCGCAGCGAACCCACTGACTCCGCGCTCAAGGCCTTTCTCCTTCTGGACGGCGTACTGACCCGCCACGGGCGCGACGGACTCGTGGATTTTCTGAACATGCTGAATGAGGAAGCGGTCAGCCGGGGCTTCGCCGATCTCGGAGAAGTTTTCCGCAAACGCACCTGGGGCTGGACGTCCCGCTCGGACAGCACGGAGAAAAGCCATGACACGGGCGACCGGGCGTAAAGGACTGCCGCGCCCTGCCCGCTTCTGGGCTGCCCTCGCCGTGCTCGCCGGCGTCGCCCTGGTCACGGCCATGGGCGCCATGATAACCGTCGCCCTGCCCGGTCTCGCGGGCAGTTTCGGCGCCTCAGACGCCGACGTCGTCTGGACGGTCACCTGCTATCAGATGGCCAGCATGGCCTGCGTTCTGCCAGCCGCATCCCTGGCCGGAACCTTCGGGGACAGGATAATCTTTCTCACAGGCCTCCTCCTCTACGCCGCGGGCTCACTCCTCTGCGCTCTCTCCCCGGACCTCGCCACGCTCACGGCATGCCGTGCCCTGCAGGGCGTTGGCGCGGCCGGCTGCACGGGCGTCAGCCTCAAACTCATCGAGACCATTTTTCCGAGCAGGCTGCTCGGACGCGGCATAGGGCTTAACGCGGCCACCATCTCCGCTTCCATCATCCTCGGTCCGGCCATCGCCTCGGTCATCCTCTCCCGCGCTTCCTGGCCATGGCTCTTCATGGCCGCCTTTCCCGCCGCGCTTGCCGCCGCGGGTCTCGCCTTCGCTTTTCTGCCGCGCGAGAAACCGGAAAATCTCACTCCTCCCGCAAAGGCTGGCACGCTGAAGGAGCTTTTCCCCAACCTTCTGACCTTCGGCGCCTTCTTCCTCCTTGTGGCCGCTCTCTCCCGCGGGGCCGCACCCCCTGTCTCGGCAGGTCTTGCCGCCCTCTTCCTCCTGGCCCTCGTCCTTTTCGTGCGCCTTGAGCGCAGGAGCCCTTCCCCCTCACTGCCCGTGGATCTTCTGGCGCGGCCCGTCTTTTCCCTTTCCATGACGAGCCAGCTCTTCTGCTTCATGGCCCAGTCAGCCGTGGTCACAGCCTGCCCGTTTTTCTTTCAGGAAAGGCTTGGCTTCTCCGTGGTCACCACAGGGCTCCTGCTCACGGCCTGGCCCCTCGGTCATATTGTCTCCTCCCTCGTCTCGGGAAGACTCACGGAGCGCGTGAGTCCTGCTCTCGTGGGATTTCTGGGCATGTCCGTCTGCACGGTCGGCATCGTGTCCTTCCTCTGGCTTGAAGGCGGCCCTCTGGACGCTGCCTGGCGCCTCTCCGTCTGCGGCTGCGGCTATGGTTTCTTTCAGGCGCCCAACGATCAGACCACGCTTCTCGCCGCGCCCCATTACCGGCGCAGCGCGGCCAGCGCCTTTCTTGCCCTTGTCAGATCCCTCGGACAGATGATCGGAGCTGTAGCCGTCTCATCAGCCTTCCATTTTTTTCCGGATATCCCGGAGGCGTCCTATCTTGCTGCAGCGGCCTTCGCTTCGGCCGGCACATGCTCACTCGCCCTGCGCTGGCGTTTCCTGAAAAAAAGATTCACCAGCCGCGTCAGGCACAGACCTTCGGCCTTCGGCAGCCTCATACGGAAAAGAAGGAATTCGAGCGGAAAACAATCAGCGCCGAAATGACGCAGAGCCCCATCAGAAACGCGATGTAGGCCGTGCGCGAGCGGATGGCGAGAAGCGCGCCCGAGAGCGCCGCGGCGTAGACGAAGGTCCAGGAAAGATCGGGGATAATCGGATAGACGCCCAGGGCCAGAAGAGTGCAGACCACCCCGCAGAGCAGGGTGTAGCTCACGGCGTAGAGAATGGCGTGCATGCCCGCCCGGCGCAGTATGCTCTGGTAGACCACCTTCTCGGGGTGCGGATCAGCCGCCTCCATGTCAGGCAGAAAGCGATCCTCGTATATCCGGTAGCGCTGTTCGAGCCAGCTGCCGGCCTGGGCGCAGAGCATGGCCAGAATGAGCGGCAGAAGCATGCTCCCCGCGTCCACAAAGTGCGCGGTGCGGGCAAAGGGAAAAAGCAGGAGGAAGGCCATGCCGCCGAAGGGATGAATCACGGTTCCCATGGCGATGACGTCCTGCCAGAGGAGCTCCAGCGTAATGCCGATGGGCAGGGCGGCGCTCCACTGATCCGTAACGAAGCCCGCAATCATGGCGAGGGCGAGTGGGCGCTCCACGAGCCCCACGATGAACGAGAAGCGGGCCGCGCCGATGAGCACGAAGAGAAGACAGCAGGGAAGGCCGGCCAGGAGAAGATTAAAGAACAAATTCATCGGGAATCTTCTCAGGTTCCAGGGGCACGGCCCTGAAATCGAGTTCCGTGCCCTGGCCGGACACGAGTTCGCGCAGGGCCGCCATATCGTCCTCGGACACAGCCACGTGGGTGCACAGCTGTTTCTTGCCGGCGCCGTAATGCAGATTGCCGATATTGAGCACGTTCAGGGTCACGCCGCTGCGCGCCGCCGTGCGCACATCCTGCAGGTTCTCAAAAAGCACGAAGCTCTCGTCGCCGCATTCCTTCAGCGTCCCGGCGAGATCCTTCAGGGGCACGAAACGTACGTCCACATGGTGGGGAATGGCCAGGCTCATGATCTGCTGCCGGAGCAGGTCTTCCGCGAGAGCGTCATTTGCGACGATGAGATGCGCGGCGCCTGTATAGGGAAGCCAGCCCTCGATGACCTGTCCGTGGATAAGGCGGTTGTCTACGCGGAACCACATGGACTAGCCCTTGTGCTGTTCCGCTCTGGCCTCACCGCTTTTTTCGGCGTGCCTGTGCTTCAGCATGGCGCCAGGAACCACAATGCCCTTGACGCCGGCCTCACTGGCTACTTCCGCCAGTTCGGCGAGGGGGAGCGTGCGGGAGGAAAAAACCTTGAGCAGCATGGGCAGGTTCACACCTGTCACGACTTCAACATTGAGCGATGAGAGAAGGGAGAGCGCGAGATTGGTGGGTGTGCCGCCAAACATATCGGTCAGCACGATGACGCCCGCGCCCTTGTCGAGACGTTCGGCTGCGTCCTTGAGCCTGCGCACCGTCTCGGGCACTTCCTGCCCCACGTCGACACTGATGGACGTGCAGTCGGAAAGCGGTCCGAGAATAAACTCGGCGGTGCGCAGTATGGCCGACCCGTAGTCGGCGTGCGACACCACGATGATTCCTGCTTCCGGGGTTCCCTTCTTTTCAACAGTTTCTTCAGGCATAGCGCAAACCTCCAGACTGAGACAGGACAGGATCCGTCAGGCGGGATCCGTTCGTTTTCGAAGTGTGCCAGCTTTCAGGCGGCATGACAAGCTACCCGAGTTCCAGATGCCTGTGTTCCAGGGTCACCGGGTATCCCGCCTGATGCAGGGCCGTATGCACGGCCTCGGCCACGGCCACGGATCTGTGCCTGCCGCCCGTGCAGCCGAAAGCAATGGTCAGACGGTAGCGGCCTTCGTTCTCCATGAGCGGGAGAATAAAGAAGATCAGCTCCAGAAGCTTGGTGCGGAATTCCCTGGCCTTGGGCGTGGCGAAAACGTAATCGGCCACGTCGCTGTCCTTTCCGCTCTTCGCCCTCAGCTCGGAAACGAAGTAGGGATTCGGCAGGAAACGCAGGTCGAAGACATAGTCGGCTTCCCGGGGCACGCCGTACTTAAAGCCGAAGGAAATGATATTCACCCTGAGGGCGCGCAGGTTCCCTGTCCTCGATCTGAAGCGCCTCTGGATGACGCGGCGCAGGTCGTGGATGGAAAACCTCGTCGTGTTGACAACCATGTCGGCCATGGCGCGCAGGGGCGCAAGCCGTTTTCTCTCGAGGAGCACAGCCGCCTCAAGGCCGACACCCTCGCTCTCAAGAGGATGGGGACGGCGCGTCGTGGCGTAACGGCGCATAATCTCGGCCGTGTCCGCCTCAAGGAAGACGATCTCAGGCGTCCAGCCTTCGCGGCGGAGGCCCTCTATGGCGTCCTGGATGGTATCGAGAAAATTGGACTGGCGTATGTCCATGCCGAGGACAATGCCCTTGAAATGTGCCATGGACGGCTTTTCCATGAGCGCTACCATTTCACCGGCCATGGTAGCGGGAAGCCCGTCCACAGTGAAATAGCGCAGGTCCTCGAAAACCTGTATGGCCGTGCTCTTACCGGATCCGGAAAGCCCGGTGACAATGCAGACGCGCAGGTTCCTGCGTTCGGCTGCCCCGTCCTCCCGGTTCTCACCTGTCGTCCCTGTGCCGGCAGATCCCATTCCCGGAGCGGGCTTCTTCTGCGGCTCCTGCCTTTCCCCGGCAGACAGCCGCCGTCCGGGGTCGGCGCTTTCCGTGGGAGCATCCTCCCCGCGGCGGCGGACATTCTCAGTTCCTGCAGCCCGCTCCCCGGTGAGGGGAACTTTTCTTTCGTATTTCCCTTCCATGGCCCTGCACCTCCGGCACATACCGAAACGAGGCCGATCAGGAAGGGCTCCCCGCGTGCAGGGAGCCCCTCGGAATGCCTTATGTACGCTTATACAATGGGGTCAATCAGACCGATGCTGCCCGTACGGCGGCGGTACACGATATTAATGCGGTTGTTTTCCTGATTCAGGAAGACAAAGAAGTCGCTGCCGATGTTGTCGAGCTGCATGACCGCTTCCTCAAGATGCATGGGCTTGGGGCTGAAACGGTCCGTTCCATCGACCCCGGGGTTTTCTGCCTCGCCCTCAAGGTTGTAGGTGAAGACATCTACTTCGGTTCCGCGGGCCTTGCGGCGCTGCTCCTTGACGCGGGACACGTGCTTCTTGATCTGGCTCTCCAGCTTGTCTGTAACGAGGTCGATGGCGGCATACATATCAGAAGTCTGCTCGCTGGCCTTCAGGTGCAGTCCCTCGCCGACGACGGTCACTTCGCAGTTATAGCGAATCTTGTCCACGGTCATAACGACATTCACTTCCAGACCGGCGGACTTGCCGAAGAAGCGGCCAAGCTTTTCAAGGCGGCGGCGTGCGTACTTCTTGAGATGATCGGAAGCCTCAAAATTCTTAAAGGCGTAGGCAATATTCATAAACGACCTCCAGGTTGACCTTTTCCAGGCAATCCGTGAACGGTACGGACGGAAAAGGTGTCCATGTCTGCCCGGCCGGGCGTTTCCCCGGCCGTAACACCGGAGAAACGGGGCTCCGCCGCAGCGGTTCCGCCCCCCCGCCGGGTACAGAATTCCTGCTATGAAAATCTCATTGACGGCATGTGTTGTCAACTCCCGGGGAAAATATCCCGCCCCTGACAAAAAGGAAAAACGGAAAGGAACAGGGCTCCTCCGGGAGACCAGGCTGTGCCGGCTCCGGGGCCTCCGCAGGCAGCCGGAAGAAGGTCCCCGCGGTACGGAAAATTCACAGGCAGGAGCCCGGCTTCGGTCAGCACGCAGGGACGCTCCCTGGCCCCTGGCGCACCGCCGGAAATGCCGCCGGTCAGAGGGAGCAGGAGTGCACACCGGGGCCTCACCGGAAGCCGGGCGGAAAGACACCGGGCGGGGCACGGCAGAAAGAAGGACAGTACGGGAAGCCGGGGGGCTGGTGTTTATCCGGCAGGCTCAGGGAAGACGCAAAGGCAGCCTTTCAATTCGCGGAAACTCCTGTGGGCTGCCTTCTGTGGCACGGCGGCAGGACAGGCCAAATCTAAAGAAGCTTGCGGCGCCTGGAGGATGACGGGATATTCAGTGCGCCGCGGTACTTGGCCACGGTTCTGCGGGCTATGGTGATGCCGAGCTTTTCCTTGAGCTGCTTCACGAGCTCCTCGTCGCTCAGGGGCGACTGCGGGTTCTCTTCGCTGATGAGTTTCTTAATAAGAGCGCGCACGCTCTCTGAACCCACCTGGCTGCCGTCCTGGAGCGCGACGCCGGAGTTGAAGAAAAATTTGAGCTCGAAGATGCCGAAAGGCGTGGAAACGTACTTGTTCGTGGTAATGCGGCTGACCGTCGACTCGTGCATGCCGATTTCCTCGGCCACGTCGCGCAGGATAAGGGGCTTGAGGGCCCGCACTCCGTTTTCGAAAAAGTCCCTCTGATAGTGGACTATGCTCTCCATGACTTTGTACAGCGTGCGGTTGCGCTGTTCGAGGCTTCTTATGAGCCAGCTCGCGGCCCGCTTCTTTTCCGTGCAGTATTCCTTTTCCTTGTCCGTGATGCGTTTGTCGTTCTCGAACGTGTCCGAGACAGTGAGGTGCGGCAGACCGTCCTCATTGAGCAGGATGACGAAGTCACCGCCGATTTTGCGCACGTAGACGTCAGGGCTTACGTATACGGGCTCGCTTCCGCCAAAGCTCGATCCCGGCATGGGATCAAGGGAGCGGATGACTTCGAAATATTCCTTCAGGTCGTCCTCATCGAGCCTGAACTTCTTCATGAGCGGCTTGAGGCGGTTGTTCTCAAAGTCCTCGAGATGATTCTCCACGAGATCAACAAGGACGGGATCACGGTCGAGCCCCTTCTCCCTGATTTGGATCATGAGACATTCCACGGGAGTGCGGGCGGCCACGCCAACGGGATCGAAGAGCTGAATGCGCTTCAGGACCTTTTCCACGTCCTCGGGCTTGCAGCCGGACATTTCGGCGATTTCCCCGAGTGTAGCCTGCAGGTATCCCGTGGAGGACAGATTGCCGATGATATTTTCGCCGATGGCTACCTCCTCCGGCTTCATGTCCGAGAGATGAAGCTGCCAGAGAAGATGTCCGGACAGAGTGGGCTTGCGCGAATAGCGCACTTCGGCCGGCACGCCCTCCTCTTCCTGAATCTCGCGCTGCTGGAAATCACGCGGCGAGCTCGCGAAGTCGCCGAGATAATCCTCCCAGTCCTCATTGCGCGACGATTCCCTGTCGTAGACGTTCTCCTGGTCGTGGTCAGGCTTGCGTTCCGGTTCAGCCTGCTGCCTTTTCTCATCCATGGTGGGCTGATCCACCGACTCCTCAAGGAAGGGATTCTCCATCAGTTCCTTGCGCACGGTTTCCACGAGATCCAGTCTGGACAGCTGCAGAAGCCTGATGGACTGCTGCAGCTGGGGTGTCATGACGAGCTGCTGGCTTAATTTAAGCTGCTGACGAAGTTCAAGAGCCACGTTCCGCCTCTTCTGTTACTGCCGGCTGAAGAAGCTGGCATGATTTTTGATTTCCTATAAGCGAGTAGCACGCTAAGATTTATTTCGCAATACCGGGTCCCCGGAAAAGAACAGAAAGAAAGGGGTTGATCCGCCGCCGGGAGGAGAACGGACTGGCCGCCCTTCCGCACTGACGGCATTCTTCTGCGGTTTCCGGGAAGGCGCTCTTCAGGTTTTCAGTAAGGGGTCATTCCGCTGTTTCTCTTCCGTTCCTGCCTTGAGAATGGCTCCTGTATGATCTATTTTGATGCTTCCGGAAAAGGCTTTTCCCGGACTGCACTTCAAAAAATTTAAAAGGAGACGGCCCCCGACTGGGAGCCCTTACGCATTCATGAAAAAAACCAACGCGAGCTGGGGCGGACGCTTCAAACAGGGCCTCGCGGAGGCCGTAGCGGCCTACACCGAATCCGAATCCTACGATCGCTATCTTGCTCCCCAGGATATCCGTGGCTCTCAGGCTCATGCCCGCATGCTGGCCCGCCAGGGCGTCATCAGCAGGGAAGACGCTGACACTCTTGTGAAGGGCCTGGATCAGGTCGCCCGTGAAATCAGGGAGGGCTCCTTTGTCTGGAAGCCCGAACTCGAGGACGTGCACATGAACGTCGAGGCCAGGCTCACGGAAATCGTGGGCGAGGTCGGCAAACGCCTGCATACGGGCAGAAGCCGCAATGACCAGGTGGGGCTCACCTTCAGGCTCTTCGTTTCCGACAGCCTCGCCGAGTGGCAGCACCTCCTCGTAAAGCTCATCGCCCGTTTCCGCGAAAAAGCCATGGAGTATCAGGACGCCATCCTTCCAGGGTGCACGCACATGCAGCCGGCCCAGCCCATCAGCCTGGCCCACCAGCTTCTGGCCTACGCCTGGATGCTCGAGCGCGACACGAAGCGCATCGATGACACCCTGAAGCGCGTGCGTGTCTCACCGCTCGGGGCCGCCGCCCTGGCCGGCACCACCTACCCCCTCGATCCGGAGAGCGTGGCAAAGGACGTGGGCTTCAACGGCATCTACCACAATTCCCTGGACGCCGTATCGGACCGCGACTTTGTACTCGAGGCCCTCTTCGACGCCTCCCTCATCATGCAGCACCTCTCCCGCTACTGCGAGGAGACCATTTACTGGGCCAATCCCAATTTCGGCTTTGTCACTCTTTCGGACGGCTACTCCACGGGCTCTTCCATCATGCCCCAGAAGAAAAATCCGGACGTGGCCGAGCTCATGCGCGGCAAGACTGGCCGGGTCTACGGCTCCCTCATGAGCCTGCTCACCGTCATGAAAGGCCTGCCCCTCGCGTATAACCGCGACCTTCAGGAGGATAAGGAGGGCTTCCTTGACACCTCCCACACGGTGATCACTTCCCTCACCGTCCTCGAAGGCATGCTCTCCGAGCTTTCCTACAACACGAAGCGCATGGAGGAGGCGTGCAGCTGCGGCTTCCTGAACGCCACGGAAATGGCCGACTATCTCGTGGGCAAAGGCGTCCCCTTCCGCGAGGCCCATCACATCACTGGGCATGCTGTGGCCCTGGCCGAGCAGGAAGGAAAGAAGCTCGAAGATCTGACCCTGCAGGAACTCAGGGGCGTGGACAGCCGCATCGACGAGGGCGTCTACGCCGTCCTCGACTACCGCGCCGCCGTGAGACGCAGGGAAACGCCCATGGGAACGGGTCCGAAGTCCGTCGCGAGGCAGATCGCCGATCTCGGAGCCTGGCTGGATTCCCGCCCGGAAAGCGCGCCGGACGGCCGTCATGAATAGCGATCGGCGAAAAGGTACGGCGGAGGAGCCCGGCCATGAGCGCGGGGGAGGCTGGAAGCTGCCTCTCCTGTGCGCGGCTGCGGCCGCCGCTGCCGCTGTCCTCTTCTGGGGCCTGAAGGCGGCCACAACCTCCGACCCGGCCATCGACAGCGAACTCATGGAAATCTCCACGTCCTGGATGCAGGAAGTTACGGAAAATTCCTCGGCTTCATTCAACAGCGAGATCCAGGCCGCGGTCAGAGGGTACACCACAGCCCCGGCCCGCGACGCCAGCGTCGCGGCCATAGGACGCAGATCCATTGATGACGGGCGCCTCGACATGGCCTGCGCCGTCACCCGCTACATACAGAACCGCGAGCTCCGCCTTTCCCTTCTGCGCGACATCGACAACACAGCCCGTGGGAGCTGCGCCACGCTCCCCTGGAGCGCCTTCGCCGTCCGGAGCATAGCCGATGACGATCCCTCCATGGCCGCCACCCTCGCACGGGAAGTGAACAGCCGCTGGGAAGCCTGCGGACGCAATCTCGGACCGGACTACCACGAAGGCGGCCCGAGGCCCGGAACGGCCAGACCGGAAAGACCGGAAAGCCTGGGTCCGGATTCCGGGGATATCATCCGGGATGAACCCGATGGCGAATCTGACGGCGGACCGGACGCTGAAAGCGGGGAGGACAGGGACAGCGGGGCAGCGCAGCCCCAGGGAGCCCCCTCCGAACTTGGCGCGGATCCGGGCGATGACACTCCCGATTCCAAGGCGGCCCCCGACGAAAACGACATCCGCAATTAGTTACATATTTTTCCGTATTTCCCTCACGTGAGAAGGAGAGACATATGGCAGACAATGCATGCACAGCCCCCGCTGCGGGAACCGCAAACGCTCTGACCGGCCGCCCCGAGTGGCCCGCCTGGATTGAAAGGAAGCGCATTGACGATGCTCTTACGGCCGAAGCCTATGAAAAGGCCGGCCCAACCTGCCGCGCAGCCATCAAGACGGCCACGGCCATGTTCATGCGCTATGACGCCCCGGCCAGGGAGGTCGTTCACGAGGAACGCACGGATCCCTCATCCGGCTTCTGGCGTTCGCGCACTGTCTTTCCCGCTCCCTGGGCTGTCGTTGCCTTCACCCCGGAGTATACGGCCGCGGCGCGTCTCCTCGGCGCCGTTATGCCCGCCATCATCACGGGCGTGCCGCTCATCGCCGCCGTCTGCGTGGGCGGCATCCCCTCGGAGCCTCTTCTGACCGCTCTGGATCTCGCCGGCATAGAGGACATCTTCTCCCTCTCGGACGTGGAACTCTCCGCCCTTCTCGAGGAAACGCAGCCTGGTCCCGGCCGCCTCGTTCTTCTGCACACGGGCCGCCTTGACACTCTGCGCCTGCAGGCGAGGGGACTGCACGTCCCCGTCTTCGAGGAGCGGCGCGCCCCCACAATTACCATTCCACGGCCCGAGCTCTTCAATCTTGATGTCCTGCGCTTCGCCCAGGGCGACGCCCCCGTGGACGAGGCCCTCGAAAGCCCCGCACCTGACGCTCCCGATGTTCTCTACGCCGCTCCCGAAGCCGTCCGCAGGCACTGCCTTGCCCGCGCCCGCTCCCAGTTCTCGCTGGGCATGGCGCCCCTGGCCCTGACGCCCGGCTGCGAGGGCTTCTGGCTGCATCACGGCCTCGGAAGAAGCTTCTTCCTGAGCCACCGCGTGGGCTTCGGGCTCGATCTGGACGGGCAGCAGAATTAGGGGGAAGCCATGGATCAGTCAAAGCTGCGCAACATCGGCATCATCGCCCACATTGACGCAGGCAAGACCACGCTTACGGAGCGCATTCTCTTCTACACGAGGAAAATCCACCGCATGGGCGAGGTCCACGAGGGCACGGCCACAATGGACTTTATGCCCGAGGAACAGGAGCGCGGCATTACCATCACCTCGGCCTGCACCACCTGCCACTGGAAGGACAGGGTTATCAACATAATCGACACGCCCGGCCACGTGGATTTCACCATCGAGGTGGAGCGCTGCCTCAGGGTTCTCGACGGCGCAGTAGGTGTCTTCTGCGCCGTGGCCGGCGTGGAGCCCCAGTCCGAGACCGTCTGGCGCCAGTCCGAGCAGTTCGGCGTGCCCAAGCTCGCCTTCGTGAACAAGATGGACCGCCCCGGCGCCGACTTTGACAGAACAGTACAGGCCATACGCACACGCCTTGGAGCCAACGCCGTGCCTGTCACCATTCCCGTGGGTTCAGGCGCCGACTTTTCCGGCGTCATCGATCTCATAAGAGCGAAGGTTCTCTCGTTCTCGGAAGACGATGAGGGCATGACCGTCTCGGAATCCGCTCCGGAAGGAGATCTGAAAGAGGCCTGCTCAAAAGCGCGGGATCACATGCTGGAATCCCTGGCCGATGTGGACGACGTTTTCATGGAAAAATACCTGGAGGGTTCCGTCACAGAGGATGATATACGCTCCGCCATGCGCCGGGCCGTGCTGGCCCGGACCTTTACGCCCGTTCTCGCCGGCTCCGCTCTCGGGAACAAGGGAGTACAGCCTCTCCTCGACGCCATCTGCGACTTTCTGCCCTCCCCCTGCGATCTGCCTCCCGTGAAGGGACTCGACGCGAAGGGAGAATCCGTCAGCGTGCCTCTCACTGAAGACGGTCCGTTCGTTGGCCTCGTCTTCAAGGTAGTCATGGAAGACGGCCGCAAGACAGCCTTCCTGCGCGTCTATTCAGGCCGCTTCGACGAAGGCGACAGCCTGACCAACGTCAACCGGGGAAAAGACGACCGTGTGGGCCGCATCTACCGCCTGCACGCAGATCACAGGGAGCAGCTCAAAAGCGCCTCCGCCGGAGACATTGTGGCTGTCGTTGGCCTGCGCAGCGCCCATACGGGCGAAACGTACGCGAAGGGGATTGACGTCAGGCTGGAAGCCATCGAGTCCTACGCCCCCGTCATCACCCTCGCCCTCGAGCCCAGGAACGCCGATGAAGGCAAGGTGCTCGACGAGGCTCTGGCCCGCTACACGGAAGAGGATCCCACCCTGCTTTCTCATTTCGACGAGGAAACGGGCATGCGCACCATTTCGGGCATGGGCGAGCTGCACCTCGATGTCACCCTCGAGCGCATGCGCCGCGAGTACCATATCAGTCCGCGCGTGGGAGCCCCCGAGGTCATCATGCGCGAGACCATCACAGGCACGGGCGAGGGCGACTGCGTCTTCGACCGTGAGCTTGGGAAAGTGCAGCACTTCGGCCACGTCAGCGTTTCCGTCGCCCCCAGGCCCCGCGGCGCAGGGAATACGGTGAAACCCGGCAGCTTCCTGCCTGAGGACAAAATCGCGGCCGCGAAGGTCATCCAGAAGGAACTCCTGGCCGCAGCCCTGGAAGGCGCCACTGACGCGCTCCAGAGCGGCGATCTCACGGGCTACCCCGTGGTGGATGTCGCCGTCACCATCACAGGCATCGAACGGCGCGACGGCGTTGCCTCTGAGCCCGGCTGCCGCATGGCCGCTGCGCAGGCCCTGAAGCAGGCTCTGGCCGCTGCGTCCCCCGTTATTCTCGAACCTGTCATGAACGTAACCATCAGCTGTCCCGAAGCGGAACTTGGCAGCGCCATCAGCCTCTTCGGCACTCTCGGCGGCAAAATCGACGAGATGGAAGATAATTCGGGCCAGAAGGTGGTTCACGGAACGGCCTCCTTACGGAAGCTCTTCGGCTTCTCCACAAAACTGAGGAGTGCCACCCAGGGGCGCGCCGGACTCGTCATGTCCTTCAGCCGCTTCGACAGGGCCTAGCTCCATGGCATCCTCAGCCAGAGAACGTCTCAGGAATGCGTCCCGGAGACTCACTGCCGGACAGGGAAACAGCGCCCCGGCCGCCAAGAAGAGCCTTGGTCAGCACTTTCTGACAAATCCCGGCATATGCCGGCGCATCGTGGATCTCATCGCTCCCTCCGGAAGCGACAGCATCCTCGAAATCGGTCCCGGCCCCGGCGCGCTGACGGGCGTGCTCGAAAAGGCGCCCCACGCGCGCCTGCTTCTCCTCGAAAAAGATGACTACTGGGCCGGCGTGCGCGCCAGGGGGGGCGGCCCCTCTACGGAAGTGCGCTGCATGGACGCCCTGACCTTCCCCTGGGGGGACCTTGAGGGACAGTGGAAACTCATCGGCAACCTCCCCTACAATGTGGCCTCCCCGCTCATCTGGGACATAGCCTGGAAGTGCCGGGCCCTCACAAGAGCCGCCTTTATGGTCCAGAAGGAAGTGGGCGATCGCCTCGCCGCGGCGCCCGGCACCCGGCACTACGGCGCTCTCTCCGTGTGGGTGCAGGCCTGGCTTTGCGTGCGCATGGAATTCACCCTGGGGCCGGGCGCCTTCTCTCCGCCGCCAAAAGTCGACTCAGCCGTGCTTTCCTTTACCCCGCTCCCGCCGGAAAGGCACCCGAAGAACCCGGAACGGCTCGCCTCGCTGATAAAACTCTGTTTCCAGCAGCGGCGCAAGCAGATGGGCGGCCTCTTCCGGCGCGCCGGCCGGGGAGATCTCCTGGAAGGCCTTGCCGCTCTCGGCATCAGCCCGGAGAAGCGCCCCGAGGAACTTTCTGTTTCCGATTTTCTGGCTCTTTCGGAACAGTCAGTGAAGTCAGTTACCCCCCGATTATAGAGGGGGAGTCTTCCGGGCAAGATAATAAAAACTTCTTCTTTCCTCTGTCAGGGCAGCCACGGGACTTTCCTCATCAGGGCGCACCCATGCCGGGGGCACAAAATAAGGGGGTCCGCCACTTGGCGGACCCCCTCTGATTTTTTCAGCCTTTTCAGCACTCAGTCAGATTACTTTCCGTGCCTGAGTGCTTTCTGGTTCTTGGCGGCCTTGATAAATTCCCTGAAAAGCGGGTGCGGGGCCATGGGGCGGGAGCGGAATTCCGGATGGAACTGGCAGCCCAGGAACCACGGATGATCCTTGAGCTCGACAATTTCCACGAGGGATTCATCCGGGGACATACCGCTGTAGACAAGTCCCTTCTCTCCGAGGGCGTCGCGGAAGGCGTTATTAAATTCATAGCGGTGGCGGTGGCGTTCCTGCACCAGCGGCTGCCCATAGGCCTCCGCGGCCTTCGTTCCGGGGATGATCTTGCAGGGGTAGGCACCAAGACGCATGGTGTGCCCCTTGTTGCTGGTCTCGTCGCGTTCCTCCACCTTGTTGGTGTGCACGTCGTACCATTCGGTCATGAGATAGATGACCTTGTGCTCGGAAAGCTTGTCGAACTCTTCCGAATTGGCGTCTTCCAGGCCGAGCACGTGGCGGGCGAACTCAATGACGGCACACTGCATGCCGAGGCAGATGCCGAAGAACGGCACCTTGTTCTCACGGGCGTAGCGGATGGCGCTGATTTTGCCTTCCACGCCGCGGTAGCCGAAGCCGCCGGGAACAAGAATGCCATCCACGTCGCCGAAGAAGGATCCCGCGTTCTCGTCCGTCACTTCCTCGCTGTTCACGTACTTAAGATTAACGGAGAGATGGTTCGCGAGGCCGCCGTGCACGAGAGCTTCGTGCAGGCTCTTGTAGGCTTCCTTGAGATCCACATACTTGCCCACGATGGCAATGGTGACGGATCCTTCGGGATGCTCGAAATCGTAAATCATCTTGCGCCAGGCATCGAGGTGCGCGTTGTGGGCCGGCAGGCGGAGCATGATGGCCACCTTCTGGTCAAAGCCTTCCTCAAAGAATTCCAGGGGCAGTTCGTAAATATTGGCTACGTTGACCGATGAAAAAACGGCGTCCTGATCCACGTTGCAGAAGAGCGCGATCTTCTGCCTCAGTTCGTCAGGCACGTTCGTTTCGCAGCGGCAGAGGATGATGTCGGGCTGAATGCCGATGGAGAGCAGCTCCTTGACGCTGTGCTGCGTGGGCTTGGTCTTGAACTCGCCCGCGGCGCGCAGGTAGGGAACCAGAGTCAGATGGATATTCAGGCAGTTGTCACGGCCGAGCTCGGATCGCAGCTGTCTGATGGCTTCGAGGAAAGGCAGGCCTTCGATATCGCCGACAGTGCCGCCGATCTCAATGATGGCGACATCAGGGGCGTCCTCGCCCTCGGCAAGAGAAAGCACGACGCGCTTGATCTCGTCAGTGATGTGCGGGATCACCTGCACGGTGGCACCCAGGTAGTCCCCGCGGCGTTCCTTGTGGATGACGCGGTTATAAACGGCGCCGGACGTGGTATTGTTCTTCTGGGAAAGGGAAATGTTCAGGAACCTCTCGTAATGGCCGAGATCGAGGTCCGTTTCAGCGCCGTCGTCCGTGACGAAAACCTCTCCGTGCTGGAAGGGGTTCATGGTGCCGGGATCAACGTTGATGTAGGGATCCAGTTTCTGAATGGTCACGGAAAGATCCCTCGCCTTCAGAAGTGCGCCGAGGGAAGCCGCAGCCAGACCTTTTCCAAGGGAGGAAAGCACACCTCCTGTCACGAAGATAAACTTTGTTTTCATCGCTCTCCGTTCCTTACTCCCGTCTCCCCCTCAGGCCGCAGGGTGAGCCTTTAAAGTATGGTTGCAAGCGCCGCCTGTACGCATCACGCATCTGTCTTAATCCTGAGGTCTATAGCCTATCTCAGGCCGCTTGACTAGCCTTGACGATGACGCCTCCTGCGTATAAGGTGTTTTGCATTTCGCTGAGAAAGGAGAGCAAGAGCATGGGCAGAGTAAACACCCTCGTTATCACCGGCTACGGAACCAATTCCCATGTCGAAACAGCTTACGCCGCCACACAGGCCGGCGCTGACCGGGCCGACATCGTTCACTTCTCAGACATCACAGCCTGCAACTGCAGCCTCGATGACTACGACTTCCTGATTTTCCCCGGGGGATTTCTCGATGGCGACGATCTTGGCGCGGCTCAGGCTGCAGGCATGCGCTGGCGCCATCTGAAGGATGCGTCCGGCACACCTCTGCTCGACCATCTGAAGAAATTTCTCAGCGACGGCAAGCTGGTTCTCGGAATCTGCAACGGCTTCCAGCTTCTCGTGAAGCTCGGCCTCCTGCCGGGCTTTGACGGACAAATCAGGCGTATGGTCTCTCTCGGACACAACGACTCGGCCCGCTTTGAGGATCGCTGGGTCTGCCTGCTCCCCAATCCCAAGAGCCCCTGCGTCTTCACGAAGAACCTGCCCTTCATGCGCATGCCTGTCCGTCACGGCGAGGGCAAGCTCGTCTGCGCTGACGAAGCCTGCCGGCAGCGTCTCGTGGACGAAAATCTGGTGGCCCTCCAGTATGCGGATCCCGAGACGAAGCAGCCTACGCACGAATATCCCTATAATCCCAACGGCTCCGAACTCGAGGCCGCAGGCCTGACCAACCCCACGGGCACGGTTCTCGGCCTCATGCCGCACCCCGAGGCCTTCAACCACGCCACCAACCATCCCGGATGGACCCGCGGCGAGGTCGACGCACCCGGCACCATGCTTTTTCTCAACGCGGTGCAGTATCTGAGGGGACTCTAGGCCTTCCTTTTGACAGGTCTTCCCTTTTCCCGTATCTGCACGCGCTGCCCCGGCGTTCCGGCGCCGGAGGATGTGAATTCAAGGCCCTGCCCTGACTTCGGCCGGGGCGGGCGCTTTTTTGTATCAAGGACCAGCCATGCGCATCCGTGACATCATAGCCTGCATCGAAGAAATGGCCCCCCTCTCCGGGGCGGCGGACTGGGATCGCTCCGGCCTCCAGGTCTATTCCCCGAGAACCGAAGCCTCGAGAGTCTGCGTCGCCCTCGATCCCACGCCGGAAACCGTGAAAAAAGCCCTCGGCGAAGGCGCAGATTTCATCTTCACGCATCATCCGCTGGCTCTGAAACCCGGACTGCCCAACCGTCCCGGCAATTATTACGAAACGCTGTCTCTGCTCATGAAGGCCGATGTGCCGCTTTATGCCGCCCATACCTCCCTCGACGTGCAGCCCGACGGCCCGGCCGGCTGGCTGGCCCGTTTCCTCCAGTTCGTGCACCCGTCCCTCCTCGATGCCACAGGCCCTGACACGGGCTTCGGCCTCGCGGGCGATCTGCCCGGAGCCATGAGCTTTGACGACCTCGTGCGCCGCCTCGGCACCGTCATCAGCCTGGATACGGCTGTCGTAATCGGGGACGTACCCGAAAAAATAACCCGCGCCGCCTACTGCACGGGATCGGGAGCTTCACTCCTTCCCGAAGCCGAAAGAAGCGGGGCCCAGATTTATATAACAGGCGATGTAAAATACCACGCCGCGCTCGATGCCCGCATCTGCGTCCTCGACGTGGGTCACCACAGTCTTGAGGAAGAGATGATGCGCCAGGCAGCCCAGATGCTGGCAGGGCGCCTGACCGGCGCTGACGTCTCCTTCATTGCGTCGGTTCCGCCCATGCGCCGCGTCGTCCTATCCTAATTACGGGAGAAATCCATGCCCCAGAATACTGACAATCACGCTTTTTATCTGACCCAGATTCATCAGCTCAAGGAGCTGCAGAAGCTTGACGATCAGATTTATGAAGTGCAACAGATCCTTGAAAAAGCCCCTGACGAACTCAGGGACCTGCAGGACAAACTGACAAAGGCTGAGGTCCAGCGCGACCGCATCAACGACAAGATCAGCCATCTCAAGGAATCGGAAAGCCGTATCTCCCGCGAGAGGGAAGAAAACAGCGAGCGCCTCAAGAAGAGCAAGAGCAAACTTATGAACACGGGCAACGAAAAGGAATTTTCCGCTGTCACCCGTGAAATCGACAATCTGGAAAAAATGACCCAGCCCCGCGAGGACGATCTGCTCGCCGTGCGCGATGAACTGCGCAACCAGAATGACAGCCTCAATGAGCTGAACGAGCAGTACATCGACCTCAAGACCCAGGTGGAAGCCCGCAAAGCTACCCTGGACGAACAGCTCAAATCCGCCAAAGACAGGCTCGCCGAGCTCGACAGGGAACGCGATGAGAGCAGCCGCAGCATTCCCAAACCCATTTTCCAGCGTTACGAGTTCATCCGCCAGCGCCTGCAGCATCCTGTCATCGTGCCTCTCGAGAACTACATCTGCCCGAGCTGCCACATTGCCATCCCTCCGCAGGACTTCAACGAGATGCTGCGCGGCGAACATATCATGAGCTGCCCCAACTGCCAGCGCCTCATCGTCTGGCGCGACGATTTCCTGGCCGATGATCCGGAAGCCCTCGCCGCCGCCAAGGCGAAGGAAATGGAAAACACCGAAGGGGAAGACGGCTCCAGCGAGGCTGAATAGTTTTCACTGAATCACAGGAGTCGGACAGACCGCCGCCGCGGAGAACATCCGGGGAGGAAAGTCCGGGCTCCACAGGGCATGACGCCGGGTAACGCCCGGGAGGGGTGACCCTCGGACAGCGCCACAGAAAACAGACCGCCCGCTTCGGCGGGTAAGGGTGAAAAGGTGGGGCAAGAGCCCACCGGACGCGGCGGCAACGCTGCGTGCCTGGCATACCCCGTCAGGAGCAAGACCAAATAGGAAAGGCGGCCGGCCCGGCCGTGTGCCTTTCGGGTAGGTTGCTTGAGCGTGCGGGCAACCGCACGCCTAGAGGAATGGCGGTCCTCGACAGAACCCGGCTTACAGTCCGGCTCCTGCTTTTTCGTCCGGCTCCCGGCCCTTACCGGCTGCCGGACTTTTTTTGAGCGGCAGGCGCGCTTTCGCGCCGCAAAGGATCCTATGCCTGATACCGCAGATTACACGCTCTCTGACGCCCCGTGGGCGGTCCTCCTCGCCGCTGGCCAGGGCACGCGCCTCATGCAGGCCGCGGGCATGCCCAAGCAGTTTCTCAGAACAGAGGGTGTTCCCCTCTTCTGGCTCTCGGCACGCGCGTTCCGTCTGGTACCACGCCTCTCCGGCATCGTCTTTGTCTTTCCGCCGGACAGGCTCGGAGAGTGCGAAAAAATGGTCAGGGAACTCAGCGCGGCAGAGCCTCTGGGCCTCGCCATCCGCTGCGCCGCGGGCGGTGAACGCCGTCAGGACTCCGTTTTTAACGGACTTCTGGCCGTACCGGAAAAAGCCCGGTTCGTGCTTGTCCATGATTCGGCCCGACCCTTCTTTTCTCCCGGACTCGCCGGCCGCGTGCTCAGCGCACTTGAAGCCGGCGCCCAGGCCGCCATACCCGGTATCCCCGTGAAGGACACCATCAAGAAGGTGCAGAACGGCATTGTTGTGGACACCCTGCCGCGCGCGGAGCTCCTGGCTGTGCAGACACCGCAGGGCTTCGACAGGGCGGCCCTCCTCAGGGCCCACAGGGACTGGCAGAAGGCGGGTGACGGACTCGTCACCGATGACGCGGCTCTCATGGAGGCCGCGGGCGCCAGCGTACGCATCGTGGAAGGAGAGGAAGGCAATATGAAGATTACAACTCCCGGAGATCTCGGCCTGCTCAGCGGAAAACAGGACGGCATGCCCTGCACGGGATTCGGCTACGACGTGCACAGATACGGGGGGACAAGGCCTCTCGTCCTCGGGGGCGTGCCCATGGAAGGCGGTTTTACGGTTGAGGCCCATTCCGACGGAGACGTGCTCCTGCACGCACTCATGGATGCCCTGCTCGGACTCTCCGGCAAAGGAGACATCGGCGAACTCTTTCCCGACAGCGATCCCGCCTTCGACGGCATCAGTTCCGCCGTGCTCCTCTCCCGTGTCCTTGATGTCATCCGCGAAAGCGGCATCGTCCTGACCAACATCGACTGCACCGTCGTCTGTCAGAAACCGAAGGTCGGACCCCAGAGGGGAGCCATCCGGCATAATCTCTGCCGGCTCCTCTCCCTTGATCCCGACCAGGTCAGCGTCAAGGCCACCACAGAGGAAAAACTTGGCTTCACAGGGGATCTCTCGGGCATCAAAGCCTACGCCGTGGCCACGGGTCTCAGAACGCAGCGCAGCTAACCCCCGCTCTTACGTGCCAGCCGTACGGAAGGAAACGGAAAGGCGACGGCGCCTTTCTTCTCCAGCCTCCCTCCCGGAACGCCCCGGAACTCTCTGTTCCTTGCATCATACAGGAAAAAGTGTCTTAATAAGTCTGCTTGCTGTTATTTCTTCCGGAACAACTCTTTCCCGGTTCTCTCCGGACAGCACAGCCGTATTCTTCCAGGAGCTCTATTGTGCCTGATACCTTCCCCACGCCTTGGCTGAACAAATATAACGAATTCCACATACCCCATGACGTCCCGGTTTTTGACCGGCCCCTTTACGCGGCTCTTGACGACGCAGCCCGTGATTATCCAGACCGCTTTGCCATCCTTTATGGAGATTCACGCATTTCCTATAAGCGGCTCCATCTGCTCGCAGAACGCTTCTCCGCTTCCCTGCACCGTCTGGGACTCAAAAAGGGCGATCGTGTGGCGCTCATGCTTCCCAACCTTCCGCAGACTGTTGTCGCATATTGGGGTATTCTGAAATGCGGCGGCGTGGTTGTCATGACAAACCCTCTGTACATGGAAACAGAGCTCATCGGGCACCTGAACGATGCGGGCTGCCGCTTCATGATCCTGCTTGATACCTACTGTACCAAGGTAACCGCCCTCAGAGACAGGCTTCCTGTTGAAAAATTCATCGTGACGGCCGCAACAGACGCGGTCGACGGTACGGGAATTCAGCCCGTTGAGCCAAAAAATCCACGCGTCAAGCCGCATGTCATCAGTTACGGCCCGCATGTACTGCCTTTTCTTGCCCTCCTTGTGGGAGATGAACAGTACACCTGTCCCATCGAGGATCCCATACACACGGTAGCCATGCTGCAATATACCGGCGGCACAACGGGAACCCCCAAAGGAGTCATGCTCACACACTCCAATCTGGGGACTGATGCGGCGATCATGGTTTCCCACCTACACATGAAGAAAGAAGTCAGACATATCTTTCTTTCCATCATGCCTTTTTTCCACGTGTACGGGCTTTCTCTCTGCTGCATTGATCCTGTCTTTCTGGCCGCTGCCACGATCCCCGTACCACACTATTCCCCTGCGGATTCCCTGAATCTCATCAGCCGCTTCCATCCGACCGTGTTTCCCAGCGCCCCGTCGGTTTTCACATCACTCCTGCAGCAGAAAACGCTGGAAAAATACGATCTCACATCCATACAGATCTGCATGTCCGGCTCCGCCCCTCTGCCGTATGACGTTCTTGAACGGTTTCAGAAGATCACCGGTTCCCGCATCATGGAAGGCTATGGTCTCTCCGAGGCCTCGCCCGTCACGCATTTCAACGCCATTGAACTGACCAAGGATTCCTCCATCGGCATGCCTCTGCCTGATACGGACGCCTGCATCGTCGACACGGAAACGGGCACAAAGCTCATGCCCCCCGGAAAGCTGGGAGAACTCATCATCCGCGGCCCTCAGGTCATGATCGGCTACTGGAACAAGCCTGAGGAGACAAAAAATACGCTGCGGGATGGATGGCTTTATACCGGCGACATCGCGTATATGGACGAGGACGGCTTTTTCTTCATCATGGACCGCAAGAAAGACATGGCCCTGGTGGGCGGCTACAATGTCTATCCCCGCGAGGTGGATGAAGTGCTCATGTCCCATCCCGGCATTGAGGAAGCCGTTACCATCGGTGTTCCCGATCCCATACGCGGTGAGACCATCAAGGCCTTCATCGTACCCGGCGCAGGCGTTAAGCTGAGGGCGTCCGAAATCGTCGCCTGGTGCCGTGCCCGTCTCGCTTCCTATAAAGTCCCACGCTCCATCGAATTCCGCGACAGCCTTCCCAGGACCCAGGTGGGCAAGATCCTGCGCCGCACCCTCAGGGAAGAGGAAATCCGCAAACACCACAACAAAGCCTGATTCAGGAGAAAAGGCGGACACGTCCATCTGAGACTGTCGGATAGGAGGGGTTCCCGTTCTCCCCAACCTCAGCGTATGCCATCCGGCACACGCCGGTTTCCTGACTTTCATATACCTGTAGATAACAGCCGGGCATGATTTTCTATCCGTGCCCGGCTGTTCTTTACATGACTGCCACGACGTCATTGTGTCCGGCTATCCCCGCACGGACAGACACTTCAGCTTCTTTCCGGGGACAATTCCTGACAGCTCCCGGGGACCGGATCTTCCTGTCAGGCCGGAGAGCTGCCTGCACCGTTCTCCGGAATCCTTTTCCCGGCGGACACACCATTTCCGGATGTGACCTTTACACTGCCAGATTTATCCCAGGATTTTTGCCCCATTAGATGCCCACGCGGGGCGAACAAAAAAGGCGGCCGGACTTAAGAAGCCCGGCCGCCTTTCTGCGTGTGCGTATAAAATTTCTATTTCAGGCCCTTGGTGGCGGACCAGCGGATAAAGTCACCGCCCAGCATATCATCACCAGGATTCCAGCAGTGCTTCTCACCTCTTGCCGTCACGCAGACAGCCTCAGTGGGCAGGCCATCATCGGAAAGGACGCGCAGGACATAGGCCTCATTGGCGTTCATGAAACGGCGTACCGAGGGAGAAGCCGAAAGTTCCAGCTTTCCATCCTTGTTGTGGACATCGTACACTTCCAGAATGGACTCGTTTGACAGGGGCAGAATAGCGTAGGCGCTTTCATTGGGCCCCAGATTGTCCACATTTGTCTCGCCCACGAAATTCACGAGAGCCAGGGAAAGCTGCAGAGCCGGAAGTTCTGTCCGGGACGCAAGGTGGCGCACCATAGCCACCGGCGGCGTGAAATCGGGAAGCGAAGGATTCTTCAGCGCGGAGACGCCCGGAGCCGGAGCAGCTGACCGGGCTTCCTGAGGCTCAGAAACCTGGGAAGAAGCGGACTGAGCCTCCCCCTTTCCCTGCACCACGGCGTCAGCCTGAACGGAACCGGCCATGAGCAGGGCGCATACCGGAAGACAGGCGGCAAAAAGACGGAATGTCATACGTTTGTGCACTGTAGCTCTCCTTATTGGGAGTCACAGCTTAACATAAAATTGTGCGTGAAGGAACCTTTTCCAAACCTCCGACCCCGCTTCCAGACTGTTTTCCTGCTCTTTCCAGACCCAGCGCACTGACAAAGATTCCCGGCTGGCATCCGGCAGCACAGGAAGCGGGAAAATCCGGCATCCCGGAAGAAGCCGCCTTTCAGCTGTCCGGCACCCCGATTCCTATTTCCCCTTCAGGCCGAGAAGAAGACACAGCCGCGACAAGGTCTCGTCGATATACCCGTCTATTCCGAAAGACTGTTCCCGTATTGCCTCAGGAATATACAGCCTGTCCAGGTTTACCGTCACGTAGGTTGAGAGCGGTGCCTGAGCCACGAAACGCATGAGCGGCGCTTTCGTCAGCTGATTGTCCGGCCCTATGCCGAGTTCCAGGACGACGGTCTTCCTGCCGGCGCTGCGCCCGAGGAATGCGCTGAACCTGGCGCGTGCTCCCTGATCCGTCAAAAAGGCATCTCCTGCCGACATATGCACGCGCATGGGAGCGCCGCAGTGGGGACACACGGGCAGGAGTTCGGACGGGACACGTCCGTCCTTTTCAAAAGCTGCCATTTTCCCTGCCAGTTCCTCACATGGGTACAGGGAACCGTGGCAGCCCCGGGAGCACTGCATGGCAAGCCAGGTTCCTTCCACTTCATAAATATTCTCAGGAGCGAAGCCGCTCATTTCGAAATGACACTCGCCGTTTGTCGTAAGAACAAAACAGTCTTTTCCCCCGGCGATCGTTCTGAGATTCTTCATGCAGGCACTGGGGCTGTAGCCGATACAGTAGTGCCGGATAAGACGGCTCCAGAATCCCCAGTATTCTTCCTCCGAAGGCCATCTGGCTACCATCCCGCCGAGAATACAGGAAATACCGTATCTGCGTTTCAGCTCCCCGAAAAGCTCCTCAAAAGCCCTGTTATCCGCAAAGAGATGCAGACCTTCCGTGATGGACAGGCCGTTGCCAGCTCCGATGAGGAGGGCATCGGCTCCAGCAATCCTCTCAGCTATTTCCTTCAACTTATCCATTGCCTTCTCCGTTTGTTCCTGATGCCACGGAAAGGGAGCCCGTTGTTTTGAGGCGCGCGGCGTCAGCGAGTACCCTGCCGATGTCGTCAAGAATAACCATGCCCCTGTCCTCAATTTCCACGGGCATATAGTTGTAACGGTTATTAACGGAGATATAGCTTGTCTGCGGGAGGTTCAGCGTAAGGTACCAGAACGGTTCCTGGATGAACATGGGAGTAAGCCTCCCCACTCCGAGTTCCAGAAAAAGAATCTTCTTCTCCCTGTGGGTACTGAGGTATTCCGAAACCTTGGCGTATTCGCCCTCATATTTCGTTCCTTCCAGAAAATTGCCGTATCCCCTCACCCAGGGGAACGCCTCGCATCCGCAGTGCGGGCAGCGCGGAATCATTTCCGGGGGAATGGATGTACCGTCTCCCAGAGCCTCAAACATCCCGTCAATAAGCTTCTCCGCATTCCACGTGTCATCGCTGCAGCACCTGGAACACTGCATGAAGCGGTGATCGCCCTGAATCTCGCTGACATCGGACTCAGGGTAAAGTTTGACGAACTGCGTGTCCTGGTTAGTCGTCAGGATGTGGAAATCCTTCCCTTTAAGCAGGATATTCAGATCCCTGTACGGCGCACGCAGAGGAGCGTGCAGCGTGGTATGAAGAAATGTGGCGACATACCCCCATCGTTCTTCCGGACCCCTGAAAGGGCTGTGCATCCCCGCAAAGGCGCCCTTAAAATGATACTTCCCCGCAAATTTTCCAAAATATTTCCGGAACGAAGGCGTGTCCGTATAATAAAAATCCCCTCCGCCTGCGGCGGAAAGCCCTGACGCTCCGCTCACGAGGACGCAGTCAGCATCCTCTACGCTTCTGACAAGGCGGGCTATCTGCTCGGCATAGGATGCGGCCGCCTTCTCTGAGAGCTGATATGGCGTGCCGCCGGCCGCGTACACCTCATGATAGCGTACATAATTCTCCTGGATTCTGATGACGATTTTTTCGTACGGGGTCACAGAAGGCCTCCTGTTTTGTTGTAAATTTATTTTTATCAACAAGACAGATATCCACAGCTTGCTCCTCTGTCAACATGTTGTTAAAATAAAATTATCAATCAGAGGAACCGCCATGAAATTCTCGACCAGAGTCAGCGACGCCGTACACATTCTTGCCTTCATCGCACTCAACCGGAATGACGCACTGACGAGCCAGCGCATCGCGGAAAGCATACGTACGAATCCGGGCTGCGTGCGCCAGCTCATGGTAAGCCTGCGCAGGTACGGGATCATGACAAGCGTGCAGGTGCACGCCAGGCCGGCTCTTTCGCGCGCGCCGGCGGACATCAGCCTTCTTGATATTTACAGGGCCGTTGAGGGCGGAAAGCCCCTGCTTCATCTCGACACGCACACAAACCCCGAATGCGGCGTCGGTGTCAACATACAGCTTGCCCTGCAGGATTACTTTGACAAGGTGCAGAACCGCGCGGAAGACGAAATGAGCCGTATCACGCTTCAGGATGTGCTGGATCGTTATGAGGAAAAGCTCAGGCTCCTTCCCTCAGGGAATGCGCCCGCACGGAAAGGACACATGGCAGCAGAAAAGCCCCGAATCTCACAGACAGAATCCTGACAGGCAGAAGGCCGTCCCTGAAACGCATATTCCGGCGTTATCCGCGGAATTTATCCCTAGCATATTCTTTCATTTTCGCGCCTGGCAAGGTAGACTTATCAACTAATAAAGGCGAAACGGGCTGTCCCCTGAATTCTCCGGCCGAGGCCGGCAGAATACAATCTCTGTGGCAGTCTTCCGCCCCGACCCGGGGCCATCGGGATTTTCCCAAACTTTTTCAGGAGAAGCACAATGAAAGGTTTTAAACTCGCTTTACCTCTTGTTCTCGGCATGTCCCTCGCTGCCGGTTCCGCCATGGCTGCAGACGGGGAAAAAACTCCTGGCAGCCCCTGCCCCGCGGCTTCCAACGCCCCCTGCCCCGGCCAGCAGAGCAACCCCTGTCCCGCTGCTCCGAATGGTCCCTGCGCTGACCAGCAGGGAGCTCCCTGCATCAAGGCTCCTGCTCCCCAGGGCATCTGCCCAGGTCAGGACGCTGGCTTCCGCCTGTCCGCCGAAAGCAGCGCCAGGTATGAGAAAATCGTCAAGGAATACATCGAGCCCATGCGCAAGCTGAAAGACGAACTCTTCGTGAAAAAAGCCCAGCTGAAGGCCCTCGAGAACGCAACGGATCCCGACATGAAGGCTGTGACGGAAACGGCTTCTGCCGTCGTCATTCTCAGGAACAAGCTCAGCGCCCTTCATTCTGAAATGGAGCAGCGCATCATGAAGGAAGTCATCGAGCCCGAGCGCAAGGCTGCCGCGGCCCAGGCCGCGAGCAAGCCCGCAGAGCAGAAGGCTCCCGCTGAAGCCGCAGCCAAGCCTGCCGAGCAGAAAAGCTCCCGCTGAGGCCGCTAACAAGCCTGCCGAGCAGAAAGCTCCCGCTGAGGCCGCTAACAAGCCTGCCGAGCAGAAAGCTTCCGCTGAAGCCGCTAACAAACCTGCCGAACAGAAGGCCCCCGCCGAGGCCGCTAACAAGCCTGCCGAACAGAAGGCCCCCGCCGAGGCCGCAGCCAAGCCCGCGGAACAGAAGGCGCCTGCCGAAGCCGCCAATAAGCCTGATCCCAGAAAGAAGATGGCCAAGGAAGAAAAACCCCAGCGCCGTACTTTCCTGGGTATTTCTTTCTAAGTTCCGGGACAGCCGGATTAAACAGGAAGGGCTCTCCGGTCATCCGGAAAGCCCTTCCTGTTTTTTGTCTGGGAAAACGTGCTGGGACTGCCAGGTTCATCCCTCTGTACCAGTCCTTCAGACAATGGACTCAGAGGCTCAGGTACACAAGAAAATTCATCTCCGGATCCTCAAGCTCGAAGATCTCTTTGTGCCACACAGGCTTTCCCTGCTCCGTCTCAGTATCCCGGTAGAAATACTCGTGTTCTTTTTCGTAAAGCCTGCGCTGCGAGCGCCTGTCCCTGTAATAGCTGTAACACGCCATCAGGTTGAGCCCTGTGCTGCCGTAATCGAGCATGGCCGCGGACTTCTCATCTATGGTTGTACCGAAGAGACCGATGCCGTGACTGATAAATTCCTTTTTCAGGATCCACCAGTAATAGCCGAAAGCCATGTACTGCTTTGGATCGCCACGCAGCTCTTTTTCGAAAATTTTCAAAAAATGTTTCTGCCACTCCTCGTCAGGAACAGCTCCATCATGAGAGGCCTCGCGAACCAGTGGAAGGAGTTTTTCCTCCTCCGGTTTCCTGATGATGATCATCCGCATCCTCCTCGCTAAAAATCCGAATCTGCGTGAACATCCCACAGACTGAAAAAAGGGAGTCTCCACCTCTTCTGCCGTTTCCGGCCCGCAATTTTATCTGCGGAGAGAAGAAAATCAACGAAAGCCTGAAAAACCATTTCCCATACCATGTGGCGGGACTGCCGGATCAGAAGGTCAGACTTCAGAATCGTCCTCTGTGAGGCTTTCCCGTGCCGGCTGCCCCGCACTGGGCTCTGAGAGCCACAAAGCCGGCCGCCGGCGGAGAATTCACTGGCTATTCTCCGCCGGACACAAAAAAAGCACCGGAAAGGCCTTTCCGATGCCTGAAAAAAGAAGAGGATGTCCGCGGGGAAGAGGAATTTCCGCTTCCCCTGAGACTGTATTGTCCGCCGCCGGCAGGGAATCCTGGCCGGCGGAGAACTATCGTCCGCGCTGATGCGCGCAGTTTACCATCTCGCCCAGAAGACTCCCGCCTCTAAAGGCGGGGATAATTGACTATCTGGGAGCCCCGGACTTTGAGGCATCCTCAAAGGCTCTGCGTTCCGGAGCGAAGACCTCTTTCTCAAGGGTCTGATCCATCTCATCGCGAAGAGAACGGAGCTGGCCTCTGAGGCTCACGATTTCGTTGGCCTTGTCGGTCACGGCCTTCACATCCGGAGTGCTGCTGCGTTCAAGGGCCCTGAGCTCGGATTTCCTGACGAAGAGTTCATCGCGAACCTTATCGATTTTGCCGCGGTACTCAGACATAATTTTATCATATCTGGCCTGCCCCTCATCGGAAAGAGCTCCTCTGAAGCCAGGGTCCATGCCGTAAGCTGGACCATAGCCGCAGGGGCCGTACCCCATCCAGCCCGGACCTCTCATGCCATGGTGAAAGCCATGAAAGCCGCCCTGAAATCCGGGGCAGGGAACATAGCTCTGATCAGGTTCCGGGGCGTCCTGATCTTCTGCAAAAACGGAACCGGCGCCGGCCACCAGAACCATGGACAGAATAAGGGGAAGAGCGATCTTGGAGGTTTTCATATCTTTTTTCCTCTAAAAAATTAAAGTGGATCAGGATCCGCTGTCATTGCGGCGCCAGATCAGCTAACGCTGGCCGGCAGCCTTTCTTTCGGGGGCAAACACTTCTTTTTCGAGTTTCTGGTTCATCTCATCAGAGAGAGCACGAAGTTCCCTGCGCACGCTGACGACTTCGTCAGCCTTGGCACGGACTTCCTTCGGATCAGGCCGTTCAGCTCTCTGCATGGCTTCGAGTTCGGAGTTCTTCACGAAAAGCTCATCGTTGAGCTTGCCGAATTTCTCACTGTAGCTTCTGACAATCTGATCGTACTTCGCCTGCCCAGCCTCTGAGAGCTGGCCGCCGTAGTAGCCCGAACCGCCTCCGTTCGCCATACCGGCGCCGTAGCCGCCCATCATGTGACCATAGCCTCCCATATGGCCATAGCCGCCCATATGACCATAGCCGCCCATATGACCATAGCCATCGCCCATGTGACCATAGCCATCGCCCATGTGACCATAGCCGCCCATCATGGGACCGTAACCACCCATATGACCATAGCCGCCCATGTGACCGTATCCATCCATATGACCATAGCCGCCCATCATGGGGCCGTAATATCCCTGACCGTAGGAGCTGTCTCCGCTGCTCTGCTGATCTGACTGGGATCCCGCTGCAAAGACGGAACCGGCACCGCTCACAACAGCTGCTGCCAGGAAAAGAGGAAGAACGCTTCTGGATAATTTCATCGGTATCGCCTTTATATTCTGTAATTTCTTCCCACCGGACCGCCTGCGGCGATCCGGTGATGCGGATTCCTTATCTTACTTTCTGGGAGTCTGGGGATTGGGAGCAAGCGCCTTCATCTTCTCTTCCCAGGCCTTCCTCTCAGGGGCATAGACATCCTTTTCAAGGGTCTTCTGGAGCTCATCGGTCAGACTGCGGAACTGGGCATCAAGTTTGGAAACTTCCCCGGCAGCGGAGCTTACGGCCTTGACGTCGGGGGTAGCGGCTCTCCAGAGGGCACAGAGTTCAGCGTTCTTCACGAAAAGCTGCCCTCTGAGCTGATCCATCCTGGGGCGGTAATCGCTCATGATCTTGTCAAACCGCCCCTGGCCTTCAGGAGAGAGCATTCCCCTGAAGCCGCCGTTCATGCCGCCCATCATGCCGCACATGCCGCCCATGGGCATACCGCCCATCATACCAGGCCCCATCATGCCGCCCATGGGCATACCGCCCATCATACCGGGACCCATCATGCCGCCCATAGGCATACCGCCCATCATACCGGGACCCATCATGCCGCCCAAGGGCATGCCGCGCATCATACCGGGGCCCATCATGCCGCCCATGGGCATATTGGGATTCCCGTTCATCGGCATACCATAGCCGCCCATCATGCCATTCATCGGCATGTTGGGATTCCCGTTCATCGGCATACCATAGCCGCCCATCATACCGTTCATCGGCATATTGGACGAGCCATTCATGGGCATACCGGCATGGGGCTGGTCGGAATTCGGGCTGGCTGCAAAAACAGTGGCGCTGCCGGCAGTAAGCGCGAGGGCCATAACAAGAGGAAGGGCAAATCTGGAAGCTTTCATAATTGTTTACCTTTATATAAATTTATTTTTTCTTTTCAGAAAACGAGCACAGTGACTGGATGTTTGAAACTCAGGTTATTCGTCTCGGCCATCGCGGCGGCCGATATCCCGATCATCATAGTCCTGGGCATAGCCTCCCCAGCATCCCCCACGGTACGCGGCCCTTCCGCTCCGATAATAATAGCCGCAGGGGGCACCATTCCTCGTTCCATAATTCATGCGGTACCCGGGTCTCACCGGTGTGCCGTCGCGGTTGACATACTGGCCGCCTGAAATCCACGCACAGGGAACATTCCAGCTCGGAGAAGTGGTGCCATAACGATCAGCTGCAAAGACTGAGCTGGCGCCTCCGACAAGGGCTGCGGCCAAAACGAAAGAAAACGCTGTCTGAGACAATTTCATTTTTTTGCCTTTACGCTTTGAGAAATTGATGGTGAGCCTGATGCGTGCCGGGACCATTTCCCGGCACGCAAAAACTGTTTTTCTAAGGATTCTTCACTCTTGTGCCTGGCTGTCCGTCAGGCCTTTTGTCATCGCGACGGATGGCACTGCCGTTTTTATGGGGCCTGGGGGGCTTTTTCTCCCGGACTACGTTCTGCCCGGCCGGGGGCCTGTGCTCGGGCGCGGGACGAACGCTTGCAGGAGGAGCCGGTTTCGGAGCGGGACGTACGGCAGGAGCCGGACGCGGCGGCTCAGGGACAGGGGGGTGTGGACGGGCATACCCCGCGTCGTCTGGCGGCGGCCCCTGATGAACACACCCGGTCATACCCAGCGAACCTGCGAGAGCCATAGACAGGACGAAGGGAAGGAAAAATTTTGTTCTCTCCACTTCCTTAACCTCCTTCTTGTAAAGAAGAACACAATCCTTGTGTCTGATAAGAGTTCCGCGCTTCAACGCGGGCTCAGCAGGACGGATTAGTCATCTCCCCTGTCATGCCCTCTGCCACGGCTCCATCCCTCATGGCGGCCATTGTCATGCCTGCGCATATCGCGGTCACCATCACGCATGCCGTCGCGGGGAGGCCTGCGCATATCGCGGTCACCATCGCGCATGCCGTCGCGGGGAGGCCTGCGCATATCACGGTCACCATCGCGCATGCCGTCGCGGGGAGGCCTGCGCATATCACGGCCACCATCGCGCATGCCGTCGCGGGGAGGCCTGCGCATATCACGGTCTTCACGATAGCTCCCACGGTCAGAGTTGTTCTCTTTCAGATCGCGGAAATCGCGCCTGGCCTGATTCATGTCCTGCTGCATGTCTCTGGCCCCCTCCATGACGCCCTCACCCGGATACGCGGACACCGCTGAGGAACTCAGGCCAAACGGAGCGGCCATAAGAAAAGCAGACATAAAAACCACCGTTTTTGTGGGAAACATAGAAACAACCTCCTGTTCCCGATTGAATGCCCGGCAGGCGGAGCCTTTGCCAAGCACACCTAGCTTTATGCAAACTGCATGCCAACTAATAAATAGTCTCTCACAGGATACGAAGACATCTCCGTATCTGTCTTTAATTATAGGCTGTTACAAAATAAATAAAAATGGATTTTTATCCAAAATACTGGTGTGACAGCCACAAAAAACTTCTTTCTGCCTGCGTGACAAAAATCCTGTCATGGATGGGTGTGGTCTGCTGGATACTTTTTGAACAGTGTATACGTATTGCCCTGAACCAGCTGGCTATACTTTGGACAATGCCAGGAAGAGGTGTCCCTGCGGAGTCAGCTCTCTCTGAGCGCTCAGGCTGACGGCTCCCCGGATGCGGGGACTTCCTCCAAGAAAGCCCCCTTCCATCCGCATGCAGACGGAGGGAACACGAAAACCGGAGAAGAGGACGGTCCTGTATCCGCAAGGCGGCCGGGACGGCCTCGGATTCACTCTCTTTTATAGAAGAGACTGTTCCAGCCTGCTTCAGTCATACAGAACCGCCCCGCTTCAGATCGTCCCTGGAGAGCGGTTTTCTAGGCTGCTGTCCTACACCTTTCCGCCATTTTTCTGCCCGGCCGGAGAGCAGGCTGCGCTCCACTTCCAAAAGCCCGCTCCCCGGAATATGATGCGCACGTATCCCGTTTTCCGGGAGGTTGGGGAAAATGCTGTTCAGAACAAAAAACAAAAAAATGTCATCCGGACCGGCGCTTTTCGGGGAAAAGGCCATACGCCGCGCCATGGTAGCAGACGGACGCGTGCAGGGGGTGGGTTTCCGCTATTTCGCAAGGAGCCTCGCGCGTGAACATGGCGTAACGGGCTGGGTTATGAACATGCCCGACGGCACCGTGGCCATGGAGGTCCAGGGCCCCGAGGACAGGGTGGACAGTTTCGCCGGGGCTATATCTAACCCGCCAACGGACTGGTACATCCGCGTCACCAGTCTGAAGATCCGGAACATTCCCCTTGTCCCGGACGAATCCGGTTTTGACATCCGGTTTTACGGTCAGCGGTTCTGACCCTGCCCCCCTGGGAAACTGAATGGCGCCGCACAGGGCCTATTTTCCACTGCCCTGCCCTCCGCCCCTGTTTTCCACAGAGGCAAGCCACTCGAGGGCCAGCGCAGCCGCGTTCTGCTCGGACTTCTTCACGCTGGTGCCCTCCGCCGTAAATTCCCTGCCTCCGGGAAGAAAGACGCTTGACGTGAAGACCCGGGCATGGCTCGGGCCGACAGAGCCCTGCAGCGTGTAGTACGGCCTCTCGCCGCCAAATCTGTGCTGCACGCATTCCTGAAGGGCAGTCTTGTGATCACGTTCCTTCTGGGCATCATTGGGGCTTTTGGGCCAGTGCCCCTCAAAAATGCGGGCAACGGTTTTCTGACAGGCCTCAAATCCGCCGTCCTGATAGATAGCAGCCATGACGGCCTCGAAGACGTCACTGAGATTGGTATCCCGTGTTCTGCCGCCCTGGGCCTCCTCGCCGCGTCCAAGGAAAAGAAGGCGGTCTATGCCGGTCTGTCTGGCAAAGTTGGCGAAACTGTGCGTGCTCACCAGGCTGGACCTGAGGCGTGTCAGATCGCCTTCGCGCGTGTCGGGGAACCGTCTGAAAAGCTCGGCGGAAACGCAGAGTTCCATAACGGCATCGCCAAGGAATTCCTGCCTTTCATTATGTGCGGCGTTGAGTCCCTGCTCATTGGCGTACGAGGTATGTGTCAGGGCTCGTTCGAGGAGCTCCACATTCCTGAAATGGTACCCCAGTTTCGTCTCCAGCTCATTCAGCTTCTTTTTATCTACGGTCGGATAGCTGCTCATAATCTGTACGCTCCCCCCTGCAGACATTTTTAACCGGATTCCCGGCAAATTTACTGCATTTACACGTTAAATAATCACTGACTCCCGTTGTCAAGCAAACCGCACTTTGGATTCAGGATGAGGCATGCCTTTCCTTGACTTTGAACATCCTTATGCTAACTCACAGTCACACTAAATTCCTTTGAGGAGAACATTATGGCTGCATATGATATCAGAATGATGAAGCTCGTCTCGGGCGAGATCGTCCTCGGCAAGTACGATGCTGAAAAAGATCAGCTCACCGACGTCGCCCAGCTTCAGAACGTGCCCACCCAGCAGGGCATGCAGATGCTGATCACCCCTTACGGATTCCCCTTTGAGAACAAATTCCACGCTGTCATGGAAGGCCGCTTCATTCTTTACCGCTTCTCCGATACCCCGAAGGAGCTCCAGGACAAGTACATCGAAGTGACCACCAATCTCACTGTCGCCAACGGTCTCGGCAAGATTCACTTCGGCGCCACCGGCGGCTCCACCTCCGGTTCCGGCCTCATCAGCTAGCGGATCATCAGCAGCGTCATAACCGGGGCGGCGCCCATGGCGCCGCCTTTTGTGTCCCCGGCCTTTCCTTCATTTCTGAACACGAACACACAGGTATATCGAAGAAATGCGTTCTCTCCTGCCCCGCCTCAGACAGCCCAGCCGCTACACCGGCATTGAACAGGGTGCCGTCCATAAGGATCCGTCCGCCGTCACCGTGCGCGCCGCGCTCTGTTTTCCCGATCTCTATGAAGTCGGCATGTCCCACCTCGGACAGAAAATCATCTACGGCATCATCAACAGGCATCCCTCATGGTGGGCCGAGCGCTGCTACGAGCCTGACAGGGAAGACTGCGATATACTCAGGGAAACCGGCACACGCCTCGCCACCCTCGAATCCGACACGGATTTGAAGGATATGAACCTGGTGGGTTTTTCCATCACACACGAACTCTGCTATCCCGACGTCCTCAACATGCTGGATCTCGGCGGTATCCCCCTGCACACCAGTGAGCGCCCGCAGGATTTGAAGGCCTGCCCTCTGGTCATCGCCGGCGGCGGTGCCCTCCTCAGTGCAGAACCCATGGCACCATTCCTCGATCTCATGATCCTGGGAGATGGCGAGGAAACCATGGTGGATCTCCTGAACGCCCTCGAAAAAGCCCTTCAGGAGGGTACCACACGCTCCGATTTTCTGCGCACGGCCTGCGCCATACCGGGCATCTACGTGCCCTCTCTCTACAGGGAAGGCAGTGACGGCCGCATGGAACCTCTCATTCCTGAAGCCGCCCACCCCACAAGACGCGTGGTGGCTGATTTTGACAGCCTCTTTTATCCCACGAATCAGGTCGTCCCCATCGCCACGGTGCACAACAGGCTTTCCCTGGAAATCGCCCGCGGCTGCACGCGCTTCTGCCGCTTCTGTCACGCCGGAGTGGTATACAGGCCGGCCCGCGAACGGAGCGTGGAGACAGTCACGAAACTTCTGAAGCAGTGCCTCGACGAGACCGGATTCGATGAAATCAGCTTTCTGTCCCTGAGCGCGGGCGACTACTCGGCGCTCAGGACGCTGTGCTCGACCACGCTGGGCCGCTGCGCAGAGGAACAGATTTCCCTTTCTCTGCCCTCCCTGCGCGTGGGATCCATTGACGACAGCATCATGGACCGCATGTCCTCCATCCGCCGCACTGGCATGACGCTCGCCCCCGAAGCCGGCAGCCAGCGTCTGCGCGATGTCATCAACAAAGGCATCACGGAAGAGGAAATCATGCTGCACGTCCAGAAGCTTCTGGAATACGGATGGAGGCAGGTCAAGCTGTATTTCATGGTGGGACTGCCCACGGAAACTGATGACGACCTGCGGGCCATTTATGAGCTCTGCGAAAAAGTACGTCTCGCCGGCGGACCCGGGCGCCCCAAGCTCGCTGTCACAGCCGCTCTCTCCCCCCTTCGTGCCCAAGCCTTTCACGCCCTTCCAGTGGGCTGATCAGATTCCCCTTCCTGAAATTAAGCGGCGCATCGAGCTCGTGCACAGCCTCTTCCGCGGCAAGCGGGGGCTCACCATGCGCTGGCACGAGCCCCAGGTCAGCCACCTCGAGGGCATTCTTTCCCGCGCCGGCCGCTCCATGGCACCTGTTGTTGAAAAGGCCTTCCGCAAAGGGGCCATCTTTTCGAGCTGGATGGACAAGTTCTCCTTCGAGCCCTGGCGCGAGGCTCTTGCCGAGTGCGGCTTCGACGAGGAGGAATGCATACGGGGAAAGGAACCTGGCAGTGTCTTCCCCTGGTCTCACCTCGAAAGCGGCGTCAGCGAAGAATTCCTGCTCAGGGAGTGGAAACGGGCCCATGAGGGCAAAGTCAGCCTGGACTGCCGTTACAATCCCTGCAACAACTGCGGCGCCTGCGATCGCGGAAAAATCCCCTCGCGCCTGCCGCACACGGACGGAAACAAAATATGCAACCGCCTCGTCTTCCCCCAGCGCGACCAGCAGCCCAACCAGCCGAAAAGAGACGAAAACGGGCGCATTGTTCTCAGGGAAATTTCCTCGAAGCCGCCGCAGATCGCTCCGGAGCTCATCGTCCGCGCCATAAGCTACCGCATCTGGCACGAAAAGATGGCCGAGAGCTGCTGGCTTTCCCAGCTTGAGCTGCAGGCAGTGCTCGACAGAGCCCTGCGCCGCGCCCACATCCCCATGGCCTTTTCCCAGGGCTTCCACCCCCTGCCCCTCATAAGTTTCGGGCGGGCTCTCCCCGTCGGCGTGCAAAGCGCCTGTGAATGGTTTTCCGTGACACTGCGCGAAAATCTTTCCGCCATGCGCCTCATTAACGAACTCGCTCCCTGCCTGCCCAGGGGCATTCTGGCCTACAGGGCCGTCCCCGTTCCCTATAAGGACAAGACTATGCAGGCTGTCTCCGAACGCTTCCATGTCACACTGGATGGCGGACAGGACGAACTTGAGCGCTGCTTCAGGGATTTTCAGGACGCTTCAGCTTTCCCCTTCACCCGGGAAACCAAGAAGGGCGAACGGACCTGCGACGTGCGTCCCCTTGTACAAAACATCGTATTCCCGGGAAATCCCGGAGAAACGGGGGTGACATTCGACGGGGACTGGGGTACGGGGTACCTGTCACCCCTGCTGATCTGCAGGGCCATTTTAGCGCCTCTCGGCGACTTTACCGCCCTCGCCCAGACGCTGCATATCACCAAAACCGCCCAGTTCATGCCGGACGGCACTGTCGAAAGAGGAGTGCATTAGTATATGGGACGCGATCATACGGATACGTGGTTCTTTTTCGGCGACTCCGTCACGCTCGGAGTCAATGACAACGTTACCCCTGGCGGATTCGTGAGCAGACTCGCCCTCAAGGGAGCCCAGAAAGGCCTTTACGAATTTCCGCCGGCCACGTTCTATAATCTCGGCGCCAGACGCCAGACCATGGCGCAGATTCAGGATCGCTTCAAACGTGAATACGAGGCCAGGCTTATGCCCGGCATTCGCTCCCGTTTCGCCTTCTGCACCGGCACCGTTGATGCGCTCAGGGGAACCGCTCCCGAGGCCATGGCAGAAAACCTTGCCGGTCTTCTGAACGAAGCCAAGGGCATTGCGCCCACCCTTTTCATCTGCCCCCCGCCGCTTTTCGACGACGGGCCGCGTGAATGCCTCTCCCGCTTCGCCGCTCTGGCTTCCGATATCTGCGGCAGGCTTAATATTCCCTGCGTTAACATCTTTGACACGCTCATGAGCAGAAGTTATGTAGCCCTCCTTACGGATCACATTCATCCCGGACCGGAAGGCAATGAACTTGTCGCCAGCCTGCTCATTGAGCAGCCCGAGATGCTCACCTTCCTCAAGGCAACAGACTAGGAGCCACGCTGTATGGGATCTGATTCACCCTTTTTGGACGACACCATTCCTTTCTCTGAGCACGCACGTGGAATGAAGGATGATGAACTGCTCGACATCTGGGAACAGGTGCAGCGCATCATGATCGCTCTTCAGGATCACATTATCCCCGGCGTTGAAATGAAATCAGGAGTCGAGGACGCCGTCCTCGTGGAACTCCTGCGCCGTGATACGCTGCGCCGCCAGACTCACCTGCGGCACACGCAGCGCAAAACGCACCTGCAGCCTATTCCTCAGGGACGGCGTAGGCAGCACTGCGCGTCGAGGCGCGCCAGCCAGGCCCGTTAACCCGGAGAGCTCCCTAAAAACAAAGCGGGGCGTTCTTCTTCGGAAGAGAAGAAGAACTGCCCCCTTTTTTTGATCTTTTCTCAGACACGGGGAGAAACCACATACGTGCCATGTCCTCGAAAAGCGCAGGACTCCACAGAGAAGCCGGGCTCCGCTGTGCCGTTCTGAGTCCTGAAATTCCCTTTTCCCACTCCATACTTTTCATTAGCAAAAAAGTATAGATCTCCAGGCTTGGTTTTCCGGATTTTTTTTGGCGGCGCCAGCAGGAGGCCTCAGCCTTCACAGGCAGAGATATCCATCCTTTGCGGAGGAGCCAGTCACACAACGGACACTCACCGCAGTACAAAAATTCCGGTGCTCAGTAGCGGAATCATCCCGCTGAGAAACTGTACTTTATGAATAATCGGAAAAAGCTTCCCGCACTCAGGCATCCGATTCCGGGCGGCAGGGAATAAAAGGCAGGCGCACCGTAAACACGGTACTGCCCGGATCACCCCGCTCGAGAAAGATACGTCCGCCCATTTCCCGCACCAGGCCGCGGCAGACGGCCAGGCCATGGCCAATACCGCTCTTTCCCCTGCTGGTGCTGAAAAACGGAGCGAAGATCTGCCTGCGGATTTCCTCAGGCACGCCGCGGCCCGTATCAGAGACACGGATTTCCACGAATCTCGGGACCGCTCTCATCTCTCCCCCTTCGGGATAACCGGAGTTCTCCAGCTCGGAAAGTTCGATCATGGCACGCTCCTCAGGCGTACGGGCTTCCCTGAGCATCGTTGCAAGACCGAGGATACCGCCCTGAGGCATGGCATCAAGAGCGTTTTCGACAAGATGCAGAAGCACCTGTCTGAGACCGAAGGGCTCGCCCATAAAAACAGGAATAGCACTATCTGTTTTTACATGAGGCCTGACCCCCTGCGCACGCATCCTTTCCTGAAAGATGACAATGACCTCACGCACGACATCGCGCAGCAGGATCCCCATCTTTCTGCGTCCCGTCCCCTGACTGAGCACGAGAAGGCTCTGCATCATGGATTTCACCCTGCGGCTCTGCCGTTTGATGGTTTCCACCGCGTCCTTCAGTTCTTCAAGTGTGGCTTCCGGCAGATGGCAGGCGGGTTCCTCCTGCAGGATGTCGCCGATATCCCCCGCAGCCTGGACCATAATGTTGACAGGATTATTCACGCCGTGAGCAACCCCCTTCGTCAGCCTGTCCAGGGTGCGCATACGCGCTGCCTCAGCGTACAGTTCGTGCTGGCGTTCGGCCTTCTGCCTTCCGAGCGCTCTTTCCAGCGCCGATTCCACAGACGCCATGGAAACCGGCTTGGCCAGCCAGTCGTAGGCCCCGAACCGCATGGCTTCGGCTCCCTGTTCAGCCTGTGCCGGCTCTGTCAGCATGATGCAGGGAGTCTGCGGCCATTTTCTGCGCATGCGGGAAAGCAGCTCGAGTCCGCTCATGCCCACAAGATGCACGCCCAGAAGAGCCACGTCACAGGGACGTTTCTTCAGCTTCTTCAGCGCTTCCTCACCGCTCCCGGCTGATCGGGCGCTATAGCCCTGGAGTTCCAGCCTTGCGGCCAGAAGTTCGGCAAAGGCCGGTTCGTTGTCGACGATGAGAACATCCATGAAAAACACTCCTGAAAATAAGCCCGCGGGCGCAGACGCTCCGGTTTTTCCGTTTTCACTTTTTCTACCCGGTCATGTCACCGGAAATCCGCAAACTCCGGACGCAGCAGAACAGGCACGCAATATAACTCAAAACGCATATCTTAATTTACACCCCACCGCTATTGGAATATATACTCTAATTCCGGGTTAAGGCTGTTCCGGCCCGTTCCGTGACGGCAGCCTTCCCTCACAAAATTCTCTCTGGCGCGTAGTCCGCTGCGGCTCCCCCCTCCTGCCGTATCTCCTCCCCGGCATCAGTTTCCGGACGCCCAGCCGGAGCAGGAGTCTTTCCGCCCATGCTCAAAACCAAAGAAACCATCAAAAAAGGCATCATGCAGCTGCTCGTCCGTGCCGCACCGGAAAACCGCAGGGCTGTCATCAATCTTCTGCCTGCGGCCAAGCGGGCTCTTGATCAGGGCTATGTCCCTGACGCACGCAGCGTTCCCCTGCACAGCTGGCGCTGCCTGCTGACCCTGCTCGCTCAGACTGCTGCCATGCAGACTGACGCGGACGCGTTCCTCCGCGTCTCCAACGAGCTTCTCATGATCGGCGACAAGCTTGTGCCGCCGGCCGAGGCCCTGCGTCAGAGCGCGGAACTGCTCATGCACAATTTTCACGCACAGCTCTACGTCTGCCGCATGCGGGACAAGGACGGCAACTGGCGCGTCACGTCTGCCTCCACTGATGACGGCAGCCCTGTGCCCATGTTCGCCCCTGCGCTCGAGGAGGGCCTTCTCCGCCACCCTGTCATGCGCGCCGTGGCCCAGAGCCACGAGCAGTTCATCGTCTCCAACAATCTGCACAGCATCGAAAAGGGCGGCGAGTCCTTTGACTGCTTCGGATACCGCACAGGCTACCGCTCCCGCCTGGCCTTCATCCTTCGTGAGCACAAAAACGTGACGCCCTTCGGCCTTGTCATGCTTTACACCCGCCAGGAATTCGGCTTCGAACAGTTCGATGAACGATTTCTGAGCCGCTGCGCCCGCCTCATCAACCTCGTGGTGGGACGCCGCATTGCCCTCGCCAGGGATACTCTGGAAAAGGCCGCCGGGGCCATGGCCCATTACGGCAACAACGCCCTGAATACCATGCGCGCCCACGCTGAATACTGCGGCGACCTCGTGGAAATCCTCGACGAAAACCTCACAAAAGCGACACGTCTCTCGCGTCAGATAAGGGCCGAACTGCCTCCGACGACCCGCCCCGGCCATATGGCCGATGATCTCGAAAAAGCTCTCACCCGCATGGATCTCACGGAACTGGCGGGCCATCTCGGCGGCGTCCTCCAGGGAGTCAAGCGCATGACCCGCATCATCAAGTCCCTGCAGAAGAGCGTTGACCGCCCCCGCCTGCTGAAATACGTGCAGGGCGTGGACGTCCTGAAGCTCGATGATGACAAGAATCCCAAAGACGAGTCCTGAAAAAGAGCCTGCCACCGTGGCCACGTCGTTTCCGGTGGAATCCACACATCTTCACGCCGCCAAAAAACGCCGCTCTTTCCCCTCGGGAAGACGGCGTTTTTTTCTGCCTTATCCGGTGAATTTTCACTCCAAGTGCAAGATCCTGGGCGGAGTTACGGAGTTCTTCGGCAAAGCATTCCTGTGCCGTTTTCCACCCGAGAACCTTCCTCGGCCGGTTGTTTATTCGGTACACTCCCTTCCAATACAAGTCACGCTGGGTGACAGTTGAAAAGTTGGTCTTCTTCGGGAAATTCTCCCTTAAAAGGCCATTTGTATTCTCGTTCGATCCCTTCTGCCAGGGGCTGTGGGGATCAGCAAAATAGAATGGAATACGCAGCTCGTTTTCAATTTTCTGATACCAGGCGAATTCTTTTCCACGATCTCCTGTAAGTGATTTGATTGTTCCGGGAGGAAGAATTTTAATTAATCTTTTCAATGTGTTATAAAAATTTTCCGCAGTGCAGGATTCAGCCCTGCAGGCAAAGAGCATACGGGTTTTCCGTTCGACTATGGTAAACACGCAGCCGGTGCCGTTCCGTCCGGATTCGACAGTATCCACCTCGAAATGACCGAATTCGCTGCGCCTTTCGATGCTGGCAGGGCGGGTGTGAACGGACTTTCCCGCCGTGTATTTTTTTGCCTTTCCTTCCGCTGAACGCGCCGCCTGCCTTTATGCCGGAGCAGAGACCGATCTCCATAAAGCAGGAAGCCGGCGTACAGCCAGCGGTAGATACTGACTGTGGATGCCTGGCCTTTAAGGACGGTATTTGCCATCTGCTCCGGCGGGTACCCCCGGCGGATTAATTTCTCAGCCGTCGCAATAACCTGGGGCAGCAATTTTCCTCTGGGTTTTGATTTTTTTCTATTCGCCCTGTACCGGGTATGAGCAGCAGCTGCTTCATACCTTTTGCGGCGTTCTTTCAGGGGGATACCTTTGGGAAACTGTCTGGAGAATTCTCTGGAAACAGCTGCCTCGGAGATTCCGCAGTGCCGGGCGATATGGGCGCCAGAGAAGCCTTCTCTGGCTAATGCCATAATTGCAGCTCTTTTCTCTTCTGAAAGGTGATGATATGCTCTTTGCAGGCTCATGCCGTTCTCCTGTGAACCGTTTGTTTTGTAATCAACACAGGATTACTGCATGGGCCTTTTTTATTCCAGCCCGTCGAAACCGAACTTTTTCCGCATAGGGAGGGGCGCGCCCCTCCCTATGCGGCCCCCTAAAAAAACCGCGGAACACTGCGCTGACCTGGTTCCCTAAATTGCTGAACCGTATCAGAGCGTTGCCCCAAAACCTTGCACTTGGAATGAAAACTCACATTTCTTCAGGCTGGACTGTGTCAGGCGGTCCTCTGTCCCTCTAAACGCCGCTTCCTGGCACACCTCACCAGAGGATCTTCAGGGGGAAAGATCCCGATCACTCTGGAGCAGAGCTTTAATTCCCTTCACGGCCATTCTCTATGATTGGATGCCCTGCAGCCCCGCCTGCGCCCGGGGGGAAGGCCATGACAGACGTGGCGCTTCCTAATTTTTCATCGGGCAAATCCGGGCTTCCCCGGCAGCTTTCCTGCAGTCAGAGAGGAGCTGTCCCGTTTTTTCTGGTGGCTTCGTTCTTTCCTCTGTGGGATATCTCCGCAGCCTGCCCCCGGGACGCAGCCTGGTACTTCCCGGGCACTGACCCAGGTGGCATTGGCAGTGAGGAAGGGAAAGGAGCCTGACAGGGGACGGTTTCTGAATTCATCCACGTAACTATCTTAAATTTTGCAGCTTTTGGAAACAGTCGGAGCAGAAAACGAAGTTCAGCCCAGTTCTTTCGTCATCAGGCGGGAGCCGCCTTCCAGAACCATGACAGCCATGGTTGTGAGAATGGACTGTACACTAATGTGGGCTCTCCCTCTGCGGGCGTTCTCTTTCACTGAACTGGCATTTTTGAAAATGCTGACAACAGGGGACTGTTTTTAATTTGTTTTTAGCCTGCCCAGAACTTTCGTCTGACAGTGACGCTGCCGTGCCCCGGAAGAATAAGATCAAAATGATTCTCAGTGCCTAAAAACAGGCTGTCAGGGAGTGATGCCAGAAGGACATGGGGGAGCATTTATTATGCATTTTGTGCCAGACGGAACTAACATGGAGTGATGACGAAGCGGGATCGTCATATGCCCCAGCCAGCCATCTGGGGGCTGATGAGGCGGAAATAAGCGATCATTTTAGAGGAAACAGTGAGCACTCTCCTGACATCTTCAGATAAAAAAGTTGACCATAAAGGTCTGTTTAGTATATCAAATAACTACCCAACTGGAAAATGTTCAATTTTCCAGTTTTGGCCTGTCCGTTTTCAACCTGTGGAGGAATGTCACTGATATCCCGTGCAGAGAGCTGCCGTTTTACGGCCGGCTGTGCAATTTTAGCGTAAGCTCTGTCTGAAGTCCCGGGGAAGGGGATTGGCAGGCAGCTCTGCCATGCTTTCTGGACTGAAGCGCGCTCTGCAGGAAAAGGAACTGTTCCGTCGATGACTGCTGACGCCCGACCTGTCTGATATAGAACCACAGGCGTATTTTTTCAGCCCGGAAAAACAATAAAATTTCAAATGTTTCACGTTTAAAAATTATATTTTGATCCGAACAGAATCGCCCCGATGGTGCCGGTTTTAATTTTTCCAACAGAGATGCCTTCTGCTGAAACCGGACTGCCATCGCAGGGGCGCTCTTTGCGGATTAAAGCCCCCCATAAAGGAGACCGAGATGACACAAGGAGCCATGGGAAACCTTATAAACCGATACCGGGCGGTTCTCCGGAAATGCCGCGTGAAGAATGCGGTGAGCCGGATGGTGCTTGCCGGCGCGCTGCTTGCCGCCCCGCTCTTCGCGGAAGGACTTTCTTCCGTCACCGGAGGAACCGGAACGGCATGGGCGGGCAAATATTCCATTGATAATCTGGCAAACGATTTCAAGTATAACGGGGAAACCCAGACTGGCGATGCTGTGAGTTCTGATCTCATTGGCACTGTCGGCCCTGAGCACGCGGGCGATGAAATCTATGGCGGACTGGCCACGACGCCGTCGTCCCAGTCACATAATACGATCGCCTCGGGGAACAAGCTCACCATTGAGGCACAGGGAGAAGCTGTCTTTAGCGACAGAATCGCTGCGGGTTATGCCGGGAGCTGGGGGGCTGGCCACAGCACCGCCAATGGAAATACCCTCACCATAAATGGCAACGGGAAAACCTCATTCAGCGTATTTGCCAGGGCTGGTTACGCAGATAACTGGGGTCCCGGAAACAGTGAAGCCAGCGGAAACAAACTCTTCTTCAACAATGCGATCTTTCAAGAATCTTCTGATTCTCCCGGCCTTGCCGGGGGGCTCGCCAAACTCAACACGGGCTCTAAAGGTTCTCATGTCATCGCCAACAATAATGAAGTTCATATTTCCGGTGGTAAGACAGTAATTTACACAACTGTCAACGGCGGCAATGCAATGACCAATAACAACGCCCAGGGGGAGAGCCTGGCTCAGGCGGATGGCAATAAGGTGTACATCACTGGGGGAGCCAGAGTAGTGGGAGCTGTCCATGGGGCTCAGATCAACGGTAATACAGCAGAAACAGAAAACTGGTATGCCGAGGCGCATAATAACCTCGTAGAAATAAGTGACTCGTTTGTCGGCATAAAAGACTATTCGGAGAATCAGAATTTTGTGGTCGGGGCTGGTGTGGTTGCCTGGCGTGTGAAGGAGGCCCATGACAACAAAGTTGTAATTTCTAACTCAACTCTCACAGGCGGACAGAAGGATGCAAAAGCGAAAAGCTATGTAACCGCCCTTTATGTCAACGCCCTCACTGATCCGGTGGAAATAAGCCGCAATTCCGTCACGTTCAGCAAGTCAACCCTTGATGGTTATATTTGGGGAACCTGTATCTTCACTACAGATCGGGCTAGTGTCAGCAACACAACAGTGGAAGTGTCCAATGGAAGTAACATCGGCGGTTATGTCGGGGGAGATTTCGTATCTGCGTACTCTGGGGACGTCATTGCGGAGGGAGAACGCAGTGTGTCCGTATCTGATTCTACAGTTGGAGGATACATCCAGGGTCTTTATATGACTACTAACAACGGCAACGCCTCAGCTCAGGGGGGCAGCGTTTCCGTATCGCACTCTGTAGTCGGCAGTTATATCCAAGGCGATGCTGTGACAGCACCCAAGGGGGGTGCCTCTGTGATTGGTGGCAGCGTTTCCGTATCGGATTCCAAAGTCGGTACATATATCCAGAGCCTTTCTCTGACTGCCAGCAACGGCAATGCCTCAGCTCAGGGGGGCAGCGTTTCTGTATCGGATTCCAAAGTCGGTATATATATCCAGGGCCTTTCTCTGACTGCCAGCAACGGCAATGCCATAGCTGAGGGGGGCAGTGTTTCTGTTTCGGACAACAGCACAGTCGAAGGTTATGTGATCGGTGCTTCCACGACTGTCAGAGGAACCTCTTCTGCAACCTCGAGGGCCTCTGGAAACACCATTGTCATCGAAAATTCAGAAATTGGCAGCTTGGTGTATGGCGGCTATGCTGTGAATGAGAGTAGCGGGATAGCGGAAGCATCGGGAAATATTCTGACTCTGAAAAATGTAAATGTCCCCAGTTTCATCATACCAGGCTTTGCCCAAAACAATGGGAGCGGGAAAGCTGTGGCGGAAGGAAACACTGTTACTCTGCAGGGCGGTACCTACAGCGGCAGTATTTACGGCAGTTACGCGCGTGCGGCCGGGGCTGCCGCCTCCGCCGGAGGGAACACTGTCATCCTGCAGGGAGATGATGTGTTTGGCGGAGGTTCTCCTTCCTTCAGCGCGCAGGCCACGGTTATCTGGGGCAGCTACGCTCTTGGCGGGAATAAGGTGTACGCGCCAAGTTCGCCAAATACCCTGAATTTTATTGACGCCAAGGGCATGACGGCCGCCAATATCAGAAATTTCAGCATATTAAAGTATACACTGCCCAATATGATATCTCAGGAGTCCGTGCTTACGCTCACCGGCGGCGCGGATAACGAAAAGACCGATATCTCCAACGCTTCCGTCAGCGTTGCTGTCGCCGACGTCTGGGGCA